>Ga0123352_10001405_pt1 | contig 31862 bp, 13 predicted proteins | sample TergutLab28metaG_FD_89700 | JGI IMG/M metagenome (GOLD analysis project Ga0123352, IMG submission 89700) | Labiotermes labralis P1 segment gut microbial communities from Petit-Saut dam, French Guiana - Lab288 P1 | ecosystem: Host-associated > Arthropoda: Insects > Digestive system > Gut ...
ATCGCCTTTATATATTCTTACGAATATTTGATTAGTAAACTTACTTTCGGCGTAACTTTTGATCAACGAAGATTGGAACACAATACTGACGCTATGTCGCTGTCTTGAAGAAGACTGCTAGCTGTGAAGAATTTCCGAAGGAACGAAGGTTGACATGTTGATCAAAATTGCGTACCTTTTGATTATTGAAGGTGAGTCTCTTTGGTTGAAGTAATTCTAAAGTAAATTCGAAATCATACTTTGGAAACCTACGGTACAAATTGGCTATATAAAGGCGAGACAGTTAGTTGTGCCTAAATTTCAGAACTTTGACTTGCGAGTGTAATTGTGCTAAGGAAGACACTGTGGCCCTTAAATGTGTAAATTTGTATATAACCGTAGTAAAATAGAATTTAGCTTTTAGCTTTAACCGTTGTCGTTTGACTTGGGTCATACAGTTCTAGATCCTAACCCTACTCGAATCAGGTCCCCTGATTCTGGTGGCACGCTACCTCCTTCTTGACCCGAACGGACATTGGTGCCAGTAGGAATCGTTTCCCCCTATACGTAGTACTAACGGATCGATTGTTTTCGGTCCACTCTCAACCACCTATACTCCGTGAACACTATAATATAATATAATACCGGGTCTTTCCCGGGGGTAAAGAGCGGCCGGGGTGTGACGCTGACCCCTCACCCCCTTCTAGTGCCGTGGTCTAGAAAGAGTAGAGCTATACCTCTACTCCCCCTATGTGCCGTACGGCCTGTACTTAGCCTTAGTGTCTGTAAAAGGGTGCACTTTTTTATATGCTAACATAAATTTAAGCTCCATTAAATGAAAAGATAATTTCAAAATTATTATGAAGTCTGTAAAAGTGCTTTATTTGACGTTCTCACTGGTGGAATTCCAAAGACTAGGATCCCAATTATGGCGTCATGTCAGTTGATAAATATTTCCCGACCTTTCGGAGGAGTTGACTGCCGCTTTCTTCATGGTCGATGCTGTCCAAGAAGAGTAATACCTGTAAATTAATTGAGACCTTAATTTATCATAGTAAGAAATACAACCATTACGGAGACGTCTAGATCGCAGCGGCGATGATAACGTCGGTACCCAAGCGCTGGCTGCATAAGCAGAACTTGCTACGAAGCTACGTGAGTTTTCGGAGCCATTGGAGAAGCACCCACGAAATTCAGCGGAGAAGGCTGCAGATAGCAATTTGGGAATCATCAGTCTAGCAGCTATATCAGATCAAATGCACTCGAACATTCAAGATATTCGCACATTTCCCTCCTTTTTATGGATGTGTATTTGATATGGGACAGACATGTAGCCGACACCAGTAATGCAAATAATCCGTGTATCAAATTTTTTGTGCGAAAGATAAATTGTGTTAATTTAAGACGGTTCATCTCGTTGTGTTTTACATACAGAAACACACAAAGGAAAATAACGTAATAATTACAGTATTAATAATTTAATATTATATCCTATACAATATCAATTAATAATATCAATAATTAAAACGAATTTTTTACGTAAGTCCGAGTTTAGGTAAGTCGCATACTACGTAACCCGGAAACTGCCTGTATATAAGAATAATTAGCCATATAACACAAAGCGTATCTGTTAAAATGCACAGTCAGTCACATCTTCAGGTGAATTATGCTTTTATGTTCTTTTAAACATTAGTTTGTATTATTTTAACGTAGCTTATGCACAAAAATTGGGATGCCAGTTTTTAATAATATTATATGTACAATTGTATGATTCTCTTTATATATAGTTGCACACTCTGAAGATGGCTTAACCTAGGCGAAACCTGTAGCTCAATGTGGATTTTAGTAATAAGTGTCACGTTAGACGGTTAATTACTGATGTCTATCTGGAGAAATTTGAAACAGTGTTCCTCCTTCCTACACGCTTACTTCTGTCTGTCATTTATTTTCTGTTTCTATATTTATCTCTTTTCTTTTTCCCTTGCTTTGTTTCATCTTCTCTTCCCTTTTCAATCATGATTACTTTCTGTTCCTTTCACTCTTCCTTCCCTTCTTCCTCTGTCCCTGCCTGCTATCAGTCTTCATCAGCCACTACCCGGCACAGTAGCTGCCACATTCTCGCTTTGGCTCGCATTCATTTCACTCCCCTGTTCCACGTACACACATCCTTTCATCAGCCATGTCCGCCCAGTCCGTTCCTAGTTACTGTTGATAACAATGTGCAATGAGTTTGCTCATCGGCATCGTGGCTACATGTGCCGCATTCTGTAGACTAATATCCGAATATGGCCTATTGAGAGATGAGAATCACATTTACGAGCGGTGTGAAAGGCTGTTCGACACATTGGTAAAGAGGGAAGGAAAGCCGCTTGAACTGTAATGTGTGTATAGCAGGATAACCTAATACCATGAACGATAGCCCTTCTTGAGAAGCTGTAACGATCACCTACTCAGGAAATTCCTAGAATTTTATAAAAACCTAGTGATCATTACCGATGTCACAAAGATCTACCTGTACTTGTCCCTATTCTGAGCCAAACATATCCAGTCCACGCCGTTTCTTTCTGTCTTTTTTAAGATCGGTTTTAATAATGCTCATCCATTTACACCCAGGTTTTCCAAGTGGCCTTCTCCCTTTATATTCTCCCATAATAATTCCCAAACATTTCTCTTCCCTCTGTACGTTCAATCTTCCGAGGAGGCTACTACGAGTAACATATATTAAAATTAAATTTTAATGCAGTAGATTAATATTCTCTGCAAAACGTGTATTAGATATTGTTACAAATATTTTTCCGACGTCCTTCTGTCAAAGTTAACTCCATATGCAGAGGAAATTATTGGGGTTCATCAGTGTGGATTTCGCAGTAGGTCAGCTACTGATCATATATTACGTATTCGTCAAATACTTGAGAAAAATGGGAATAAAATGAAGCAGTGCGCCAGCTATTTATAGATTTCAAAAACACCTATGATTCAGTTACAAGGGAGGTCATGTATAATGTACTAATTGAGTTTGTTGTCCCCACGATGACTGGTAAGGTTTACCAAACTGTGTCTGAATGAAACCTATAGCAGAGCTTGGGTAGGCAAACATTCGTCTGACATGGTTCCTATTAAGAGTTGTTTGAAACACGGAGATAATTTGTCACCATTGCTTTTAAACTTTGCTTTACATTATGCCGTTAGGGGGGTTCAAGTAAACCAAGACAGCTTGAAAGGAAAGGGTACTTCTCAGCTTTTGGATTATGCTTTTGATGTTCCTATATTGGGTGGAATTGTACATACTATAGAGTAAAACACAGAGCCTTTGGTAGTCGATAGTAAGGAGATTGGTATAGAAGTGAATGGTGATGAAACTATGTACGTGGTCCAGTCTCGAGATCAGAAGGCAGGAAGAAGTCACAGTATAAAAGACTGATAATAGTTTCTTTGAAAGGATGGAAGAGTTCAAATATTGGGGAACAACTTGAAAAAATATAAATTCTATTCAGGAAGAAATTAAGAGCAGATTGAAATCACGGAATGCTTGTTATCATTCAGTGGAGAATCTTTTGTCTTCCAATTTTCTACCAAAATACGTAAAGATTAAGATACACAGAACTATAATTTTGTGTTTGAGAATACGTTGCTGAGGAGAATATTTTGGCCTAAGAAGGACTAGGCAAGAGTGGAGTAGAGAAAACTACATAATGAGGAGCGTAATAATCTGTACTCCTCACCCAATATTTTTCGGGTGATCAAATCGAGAAGAATGAAATCGGCGGGGCATGCAGCACTTATGGGGAACAGGAGAGGTTTATATAGGGATTTGGTGGGGAAGCTCGAGGGAAAGAGACCACTTGGAAGACCCATGCATAGACGGGAGGATAATATTAAGATGGATCTTCAAGGAGTGGGATGTGGGGGCATGGACTGGATTGATGTGGCTCAGGATAGGAACAGGTGTCGGGCACTTGTGAGTGCGGTAATGAACTCTCGGGTTCCATAAAATGCGGGGAATTTCTTGACTAGCTGAAAACCGGACAGCTGCTCAGTAAGGACTCTGCTCCGTACAGTAAGTAAGTAATAAAGTAAGTAAATTAAGTAAGTATTGTGGGGTAGGTGACAAGACGTTGGAGAAATCACTTTTCTCCCTGTTGAGGATAAAGTAATCACAGAAGGCTCTATTCTTAGTTTTCCTTTCAAAAGTTAACAAGGTGTTTCCTTTGTTAATCAGTACGCTGGTAATTTGAGTACTTAGGCCTTCCTTGTCCTTTCGCTTGTCAGTCATCCCGTTACTATTTAATGTAGTAGGATAATATAGGAGCCAGGTAGTCACGTAGATTGTGACTGCTCCAGTCAGGCTGCTCAGGCTTTCCTACATTCCCTGTTATATCCACTTCTATCTGTATCATGGACGCTATAATGTCCTGGTTAAAAAAACAAAAATCTGTAATCATGGGCAGTAACCGGAAGTGAACGTTCCAATTGGAGGGAGTGTGGGGTTAATGTTGGCGCACGTGAAGTGTACCTATAATTATTCCATTGCTTCTCCGTCTTGTATTGCTTTCCAGAAGTTATTCTCAATTGCAAGACACAACGTGTATCGAAAAAATTGTGCAAACTACATAAACATGTCTATAAATGCCATCAGCATTTAATTTTTTTTATTTCCGTGTCGCGAAGTTTTTGGAGAAAGAAAATGTTTAGAAGTATTTAATTATATGGTGAACTGTAGGGTTGGGTATAGGTTGCGACACGCGAAACGTTTGAACAAACAAAAGTCATCTTCACAAGTATACGTTGATTCGTTCACTATTTTGTGGGAAATAAGAAAGTCCTTGATTAATTGTGGATTAGAAATTGTACCAAAAATAATGCTGAAGCGGTTGTCATTTTGACAATACGCTGGTTGTGACACTGGTATTTGGGAATGAACACGAACAAAATAACTGGCTGTTCAGGCTTTGGAAACAGCAGCAGTTGTTAAGAAAAAGAAGGAAAAATGGAAAGCAAGAAAAAACAAAGATGGAATAAGTGGCCAGATCCTCACCAACAAGAATTATATGGCAGCGTGTTTGACGTCTTTTAGCACGCTTTACATTCGGTTCTAACTCGGTTAGCTTTATATTTTTATAAACGGTTGATCTTGGACCGTCCTACCTTCTGCTGCCTGGGTACATGGACCTCTATAAATTAAATCGGGCAGAAACAATGAAATTTGCACTTTGCTGGATCGGGGTACTTCCTTCTTAACGACAGCGAGGCCTGATATTCTTCGTACGGAATTGCTGGAGTTTGTGGAAAATGAACAAGTGGTGGTAATGCAAGTGAAATACTGTACTCGTATTGTCTGCACTAACACAAAAATCCTACATTTTCAGTACAAGAGAACGGCTCTTTTTCAGTATCAATATTTTAATTAAACACAATTTTTTATTTTTATGTTACACATACTGTTTGTATTCTTACAATCAATATATCAACCAGCAAATGCACTTAATAAAATACAATTTATAAGAAGTATCAAAATCGTACCGTGTTTCGGCACCAGCATGCCATCCTCAGGGAGTCTTCCAGAACACAAGAATACAAGTGCAACACGCTAAACTAAGTACTGCATCGTCCTCACAGGAATGATCAAATATTAAAATTCTAAAATACATAAAGTTGGCAAGCATAAAGTTACAAGTTGTGATATTAAATCTATGTGATAGCCACTTCAAGCACAGGTTCGTTTATATTCTGTAAGCAGTGTGTATACAAACACCTATATCGATATATGTGATCGGATGGGCTCTCATTCAGATGGAGTCTGTAAAGTGTATTGTGTCGGAAGATGTAGTAGGCTCATACTAAACATTTTTTTATTGGTTGATGTTTTGACTGACGAGATTTTAGTGAAAATATTTTCATGTTTCAAATTTTTAAGATCTAGGAGAGAATATTCTTTCAACTTAAATTATAACACTGACGCCCTTTCCGAAAACATCGAAGTAATTTTGTATATTTGCAGTGTCATCAACAGGAGACACTTCAGTTTTAGACGACAATATATTGCTTTATCGCATATTCAGAACTGGTTTTCGCTAATAAGGCATGGAATGTTTTATTGATAAAAAGATGTACTTTTTAATATTTTAGTATGCAGCATTATGTGCTCTATTTTCATTTAACGAAAACACCGGCCAGTCTTTTATATGATAGTTAACTGTGATTTCTGGAAGTAAATTTCCAGCCTAACAGCCGGTATGACTGACCGAAAACAAACGTTAACCTGTTATGTGATGTGTGACCCGATGTCGTTGTTTTTCGTTGCCGATACCACGAATGTTCCGTGTGATACATAAAAGATTACTTTTTTGCTGACTTCCAAGAAAATCTATAGTTTTTATAATGTTAGTAGGTACGTACATATAGACAGTAAAGGTCTTTTTTAAAATTCCGTACTTTTATTTGTAAACAAGCTTAGAATTGGCTCTAAAACTGCCATAAACATTGCTATAAACCCTCTTCACTTACAGCCATCTGTCTTCCGTGGAGTTACGTCTCCATTCCTCCGTATGCCTTCGTGGCCTTTTCAAGAACAACTTCACTCTGCCTTTCCCTCTACACCTGCAACCCACCCTGCACACTAACAACAGGACACTCCTTCCAAGAACGAAGTAAGAGGCCCGCAATCTGGGCTGAAGTCTTTCACGGAAGTATATTAGCTTAATGGTAGTAGCGGTTCTTGGCATAAAAATTCCTGATAGTATATGAGGTCCTATACGACCAACCAAGAGGTCAAACGACCCATCAGCGCTTACAAATCGACGTGGTGTACTGGCGAATGCCTCTAATTTGCTTCGTTATCTTTGCAGGACTGTCGCTATCTATCGGGGATATACAGCCTATAGACCATCTGTTAACATTAAATTTTAACACGCTCGAGTTCATTTTGCAAATTTGTAACTGCTTTTCATACCATATAAGAAACAAACCAATAAATGCACATCAATAAAATATATTTTATATGTTGTTGATTTGTTAATTTATATTTCATAAAATATATCTTATTGACCATCGGTTGGTTTGTTATATTGTACACATATTATTTAATGCACGAATATGGAACATACAAATTTGTAACTACTTGTTGCACCAAGTGCGGACGTTTATGCGCAACAAATCAAAGTCCTGCGAGCGGAGTTTTCTGACATTCGAAATTAATGAATTTGCTAAGAAATTTTACACACTCTAATATCCGTTAAAATCTGAGGCCAGTATCAGATTTTTACAGGAGTACTTACGTGAGTTTCCTTAATAAAATTTACGTTAAATTACCGAAAAATTATCAGCGATATGTGGTAGAAGAGAAAAAAATGTTTTGTGTCCAAAATGTGGTTTTTCCTTACTTCTGCCGTTTGTTAGATCGTAAAACTGAGGGCAATTTTATGCCGTATCTTAACACCAGAGTAGATGGACTAACTGTGATCGGAGTGTGTGTAGAATGTTGATTTTCCGCACCACCTGCTTTACGTTATTTACATGTCTTCAGGAGAGACATTCCGTTGTGATGAAGGTACATGAAAGTTGAGATCTCAAATATATATATATATACCAATATGACCAATGGTTTAATGTCATTTACGTCATAAATTGCACTTGGAAGTTTAATCTCGCATGATGAAGGTTCTTTTGCTTAAGCCGAAACATGTAACATTAAAGTTTGTAATTATATAAACTAAACCTTCATTGTGTTTGAAGGCCTTCACCCATTTACGTTTTGTTATTCACATAAATGAGTATCAAATTTATCATTCCATTTATCATCACGAAGATAAAATGGCCGGGTCCTTGTGTTGACCGCATACTCCCATATGACACCGACGTTAAAGAAAGAGTAGAACTGTAATTATAATCCTTTTAAGTACCCAGCTTTCGAGTGTGATACATGGTCCCCCTTCGTAAAGAACGTAGCAGGATTGCCTTCGATATCTACATGTTGAAAAGAATATGTGGATCAAAGAAACTACGCAATGAGAAGCATCGTAGTGTGTTACTTTCACTACATAAGGGTAAAAATGTAAAGAGCATGATGAACTGGCCATGTAGCAAGCGTGAGGGATATGAGAATGGTGTAAAGGTCCTCTCACAAATTCTGTACTAGTATCTGGCTTCTGTAAACTTTATTGTATCGTTTGAGCTAGTATATTAAGAATCTGGTTCATTGTAAACTTGAGAAACTTTTTCAAGAAATATCCGGGCCGTATAGCCACGGAGAAATTAAAACGACACTAAGAGTTCACACACGCGCGCGCGCGCCCGCCCACCCACACACACACATACAAACAAATATCGGGAACAGCATCATTAGTATTTCCATTACAGGGGTGGGTCATGCCCATTTAGGTTTCAGGTACTATATAACACTACAATTACAAAAATATCAATCGTCCTACTCTCACATAAGCACTTCTCAACACGAGCAGTTGAAACAATAACATATGTATGCCTACACAAGTGTGCACATATGTGTAATTTTGTGGTTTGTCACCCTTGCGATACTTCTCCTGGAAAATGACAAGCCGTTATTAATGCTGAAATGAAGAGGATGACTTACTTACTTATTTACTTACTTTACTTACTTAATTACTTACTTTACTTACTTCTTTAATTACTTATTTACTTACTTAATTACTCGCTCACTCACTCACTCACTCCATGGAAGGGGATGACTACTACTGGGAAGAACCTTCGAAAAATCAGTAAATCTCCCCTCTCAAGGCACGTGTCGCGAAACATTTACCTCAGACAAAAAACTACTACCAACTAACTCGCCTTTTCCCTCTGCAAAATAATTCAGTTGTTTGCCGAAGCTTCTGGAAGCGTCCCCCTCTACTATCACTTTTATTGGCTCTGCTTCTGCCAATCTAAACAGCGTAACATTTTCGGGCCGCTTTCGTGGATTTCACTGGATTAACCACGAATACATATTTCTCTCTCTGTATTAACTAACACTCAAGGCTCTTGGTTGTGGAAAGCGACTTTTCACCAAACTGACTGAATACTCTAGTCTGGATCTAGATTTCAAAGAAATAGCATCGGGCTTCGAATCCCAGGAAGTTGTCTTACAACAAGCACAAAACAATTGGAAGGTCTGTCTGTAGATGGTATGATTTGGAAAAAATTGTCGCTTAAAAGTGTGGACTTGATTTATCTGTTTCCCATTGGAGTGCTCGTGTGTACATGTTAATGTGTCTTCATATTTTATAACAGGAACTTAACTGACCAATTTTCAACCGTTCAGCAAAAACTTGCATAATGGTGTCAGTCTGGGTCCTAAATAAAACGAATTTCGTGACAAACTAGAGAGAGCGGAAAGTACTGAAAACACTTGCTTTATTACAGAAAACGTGATGGAAAAGATTGTTTCTGTACGTTAAGAAATAGTGTGGTGGGAAGCAGACTCTTTTGAGTAGAAAAGAGAGGAACTAAGTAGTTGAGCTGACGTTATATACTAACATTGGAGGGCTGGGACAGGAGCTTTCAGTGCACCGTGAAATTTTGGAGTCAACTAAACATTTGTTGGATGATGGAGGGGAATTACGGAAGACCTCTAGCGCATACTGAAAATCTTTAAATTATCTGAATTATAATGTATGTGTCTACTGTACTGTACCCATTATATACAATACAGTTTCTGCCTCACAATCAATATGTTATTTCTCCACTCCAAAGACCGGTTAAAATTGTTGAGGAAAATAATCACTGTTTATTGTGAGTGTCGTAAGAACGCAAGTGTAAAATGTGTGGAAGGAAAGTTTTAATACTAAAGCAGGCGATGCAAATAATAATCACTGTTATTTAGGAAGTTAAGTAATCTCTCATATAGACTATTCTGTACCACGAAGACGAATTCAGACACGTGTGTCACTGACGGTTAAGTGATCTGCTTTGCTGTACTAACAAATTATCAACTAAATTTCGAAACAAATTTAGGAGAATTTAATGACACATTGCTAATTCCTGCACACCTGTCTGGAGTCACGAACAACTTTTGTGGTTGAAGTGGTCATTTTAAATTAAATAATAATGAGAGAATGATTCAGAATTGTTGTGCTTGTTATGACATAATAAACCGTCATTTACTACAATTAGGGAATATTAATATCTTTCTAAAATAACTGATGGCAGTTAAATTGGAACTTGTTACAGGAAGCTAATTCTTTAAATAAACAGATATTCCGTACGTTTGGAAACACAATCCTTAGCTTAACCATGTTATTATCTTTAGAATTCTTAATAAGGTATTATTCCCAGCTCTGCACTCAGTATTATTCGGAATAAATTTTTACTTCATATTCCGAGGGCCCCGAGTTCGATTCTGGAATCAGGCTTTATTTATCTTAGTTTCTTTCAACTCCTTGTAATTTTTATCATCATGTTATGATGTGTGACGTTTCATGCTTTATCGACGTGACATCATGTCATTGGGTAACTTTGTGTACCATTTAATTGTCCACTTAATTAGCTGCCGCTTACGTCGGATCACGGCAGAATTCGTGTTGCTGAAAACTGAAACTTCGGCCACGCAGCGATTCTTTCAGTTTCGCGAAGAGATCGAAATACGGAGGATTCATACCCGGACAAAGAAGCGGGATGAGACAGGGCTTCCCACTTGTGATCGGTGAAAAGAATCTTTATAGTTTGTGCGATCTGAGATCTTACGTTTTCACGGAGTATCAGCACACCGGCTTCCAACAACTGCGGTCAGTTTTCACGTATTTTCGGGCGTAATTTCCGGTGCAGAAAGTTTACATATACGTCCCCATTCATATGCCTGTATTCCCGCAAAATAGAAGCTAAAATTCCCCCAGTTCTTTTTTTCAGTACTGTGCTGACTTTGACGAAACCTTTGGACCAACGCGAAATTTTGCTGTGATCTCATGTTGAGTCACCACACACTTTCCCGCAACAATTCATAGCATTCTATCTACATACCACTGCGTGAAATTAAAATGTTGGTGAATTATTTTTTATGCAATATTGTAATCCAAACTGCGGCAATTACATTTCCCATTTTAATGGTTCAGTACAGACAAGAACACAACTTACTTATTTTCAAGTATACGAGGGGGGGGGGGAACGAGTTTCGGACTAATAACCAGTGTAATATCCTCTGTTCAGGCGCGTTGAGTGGGGAGCCCACGTGTAGTGTGCCCTACAATTGGGATGTAGAGCAAGGACACGGTGTCATATCCCAGAAAGTTGTAGTTGTCAATCTTTAGCACGGAGACACACTACCATTTCCTTCAACACCAAATTACCCTGCATTCCCCTCATGCATGTTTAGTGTTACGTATTATTATCACAATAAGGAATGATTATTTTCTTGAAGAGCACTTAGACATTGGTCTTTATAACGGACACTTACAGTGTCCTTTGTGAGATAGGAATTAAGATGTATGTTAATTTGCTAAACTTGATGCTTCCTGGTATCAATAGTAACTTGAAGTACAGTCGAACTCGGCTATAACATTATGAAAGGGGCTGAGTATATTTATAACGAATGTTATACACAAGTATAATATTATGGTTAAGAACTAAGAATTAAATGGCACCACAGAATATCTGACGCTATAGACGAGTTTTCTCATAAATCGTTTTAATTTTAACCGGTTTCGACTTCATTTAATGACCCAAAATCAAAGCTCATAAGAAGCAGAAACACTTGCTTAACGACGGTCTATTAGAAACTGCTGTAGAATCCGCGACAGCGTGAATTTCTAATCGCTGTGTTTATTTTTCTCTGTTGTTGTTGTTGCACTGATTTGCCAAGCGAGAGATTTAGCTGTTTCCATATTCACCCGTTCAGATTCTGTTGATAGACGCGACATATTTTTATTGCTCCTGTAAATTGCCTTCATATCTCTTGTGCACCCTCCAGTACGTACAGTCTGTTATACTGCAAACAAGATGGATCATGGAGATCCAATAAGTTCATTACCCCATAAATCTCTGTGACAGTATCTTTATTCAAAAAAGTAATTTTGCCTTAACACACCAAGATTGAAGGCATGGTATGATCGTGTCTGTCTGTTCGTCCGACCGTCGGTCCGTCCGACCGTCCGTCCGTCCGTAAAGGTTTTAGATAACGTTTAGTATTTTGAATATAATTTTACGTCCGCTTCCAGTTAATTAGGACGGACGATTAAGACTCACATAAAATCCTTACAATTTACTATTCCTTTTCTCTTTTCTTCTTATGTACAGGCTACAGATCCCTTGCACTAACATTTTTACTCTTCTTTTCATTCTGTCTCTGCATTTCTTCCTGTTATTTGTTCATGAATGTAACCCTCTGTGTTATAGTAGTTATTTGTTCATGAATGTAACCCTCTGTGTTATAGTAATGCTAGAAATAGATCATGTCCTCACTGTCATAACTGTGCTTCTTTTGTAACAGATGTATGAATGACTCGCTTAGTTTTAAAGTTCAAAAACTTCTGCAGTTGCAGTAACACCTTTTAATTCTTTAAGAACCAATACGTAATTTATAATCCTGAAAAAGCTGGATCCTGCCCAGCAACTTGGCTCATGCTGTAACTCTCCTACTTATATTTAGCAGGTACCTCTTTTGAATAACGGCTGGGAAACTGAATTTCCTGTCTCGCTGTTTCACGCGGCCCCTACAGGCAAATATAAGGTCATACTTCCTTTAAATAGGCCACGCCCCTTTCACTTCATATCCTGTTCAATTCTCTCTGCAATGAAATTATTTATTTATATAAGCCAAATATTTGAATCTGTATTGCATACATATGTATTCAGGAAGTATACTATAGTTGATAGCGTCGAAAAGTGAACTGCATATAAGCAAATGTATGGACTCAAAGTAATTAGAAATATAATGTTGCCTCTTTCTTAATTAAGCACCGTGCCCTGAAGGCATATAGAAGGGTAGATAACTAAATGGTCAGCTCGACACCCCGGGCATTTTACAGTTTGCCAAATAGCCCATGGAATAAGACGGTGGATGTGACGCAGCCAGCCTTGACACTGTGGACAAGTGAAATTTGTCTTTCCTCTGTCTGGAATCGAACCAGGATTTCTTTACCGTACAACTCATGACTTAGACAGTCCACCGAGTTTTGTGGTCCGGCTACTAGAGATAAATGTGATGTAAATAAATATTTTCCTTCCGTAAGACTTGTACTAGAACTGTGAGGTGCACAAACAGGTGGCGAAGTCGTAGTGAGCATTACATATTTCTGAAGTACCCTGTGACGTGCCTGAAGTTCGTTGATGGCTTTCCCGCGACCATAAATAATCACTGATTTTCCCAACACTGCGAGAATAACACTGACGTAATTCAAAATGGGGAGTCCCCTTCCACTGGAGTTGATGGTCGGCTTTATCGCTTGGAATAATGGGGCAGTGTCTGTTTCTGCTGAAAAGTTTGAACTAGGTGGCTAAATTTACAGGCCGAGTTACAGGGACCGCCTACTTTCGTCTACTCTGCGCGACACGTAAAATTATCTAGCGGGCTGGTGTAGCGATAACACTCTAGATTTTATTCGTGAGATGCTTGTTTCCAATTTCGTCAAGGATACCGGTTAAACTGGCTGAACATTTCGTGGTTTTCTTCAATTCCTCCAGGTAAGTACCACGATTACAGCACCACCGCTTTTTTTTTGTCCTTTAGAAATTGACGTTCACACACCCACTGTCGACCGACGATACTGACATCACCTTGAAATAACCCACGCAAAAATATTCAAAATTTATATCAATATTATTTATATAGAAATTGGCTGTTGTGGAAGATACAGAAATTTATACTAGAATGGAAGAGAAGAGGCAGTATTGATTAGATGAAATAATACGTTTTACGTAACTTTCGATTCAGTATTGTTATCCCGTACGGGCTAAACGTAATTATACCAGATGGGTTTAGTTGATTTAAATTTTGTGTCTCCACGATGCATGCTACGTACCAAGCACTTCATACACCTAGATTTGATTATCGTAATAGTATTCTGTGAAGAGTAAAAATTATGAAACTGTCAGTGCAGTAATAGGGGTTACACTACAAACCCGGAGCTTAAAAGAACTTCGATTTATGGCGAGTTTTTCTTCTCGACAACCTGAAGATCGACCCGGGAGTAAAAAATTTCTGCTACTTAACACATACCAAAGGATATTTCTCCGGGATAAAACGACCGGGGTGACACTAAATACGCACTTGCATGTAATTCCGAAGTTTAATGAAGTCAAGAAAGTTTGCATCGCAGTGGGCTGTAGTAGCAGCCATTTAACTCTATGCAAATTATGGAGCTCCTGAAGATAAAAAAAGTACTCTTTGTCGGCTGGTAAATAGGTGCGGAAGTTTTTATAGGAGTGTAATGCCTCCATTTTCTGGGTTAAACAACCCAGGAAATTCTTCATTATGCAATATTCTTTATCCTCCTCTTACTTCTCACTAAGGTCCAAATATATCCAACACCCAATTCCCAAACACCCTTAGTCTAGGTTGTTATTGCCTTCCAAGGATCTACATAATAGATAGATATAATTTGCACTAAGAACCAAAAAAAGTCACTTAATTCCACTGATGAATTTTTCTTGTGATATTTTCACCTACACGTTTCGTCCGGTAATCCATTTTCAGGGTGACAGTTCTGTTGTAAGAATATGGTGTGATCAAATGTGTCTACTCTACATATAGAATTTCATATAATTATTGGTTAGAATTGTCTGTAGTATGATAGTATACGGAAAGTACGGATTTTAAATATCAGAAATTAAAACTTACAAATTTTGGAGTGATGTATACAATCGGTAAGTGCGGTGGGTTTTAGTCCAGAGTGTGTGGTGATGTGTTGTGTGGCTGGTGAATATTCGGAACGGTAGTGGAATTAAGTGCATTTTGTTGGTTCTTGATACACATTACATAAATTCATGTAGGGAATATGTGACGTATTAAAATAATGGGTATAGGGTTCTCTATTAACGTTTCGTACGTTGTGTCTGAGCTGATGCTTGTCCCTGAGTCAAAGTTCATTTACAAACAGACATGGAATTCTGTTTGGTGTTCTTCTGTGATACAGTGGAGCCATGCTCCTTTAGTCTGTGTTTTGTAATTACAGCTGACCCCTTAGTACATACCCAATCCGACCAGTGCCCCCTTTCCCCTTTAAGAAGTCTTGTTCGAATTAATTAGAATGGCAGCGAATTACATGGTTTCAGTCTTCGTGGTCATCACCCTGACTGAATCGGAACAAACCACGTCTGATATTTGCAGTTCCTTTCTCTACAGATTCAGCCTTCTCTTACATCACTGCGGTTGGATGACCAAGGAATCGAGGTTCGATTCCTGACTTAGGCAAGATGTTTTTCTCTTCTTCAAAGCATCCACGCTAGCTGTGTGGTTCACTTAACCTCCTTCGTAGTGGGTGCAGGAGAATATTTCATCGGAGTGAAGTGTCCAGAAGTGAACTGACCATTCACCTACATATGTTACCGAAATTAGTAATGCATGGAGATACAAATTCACACTCCCGTTATCGCTAGATGCTGAATTAGGCGCAGGGACAACTAGGCCTTCAACTTTTTCCACTATTAGACACTGTCGACTACTTCTCTCTCCCTTCCATCTCTTCATTGGTCTTACATTTATTAACTTTATTGTATCTAACTCTTCATTTCGTCATTCTAAATTTGTTTGCCTTTAATTTGTTTAATTTGTATCCCTTCTTCCTTTTGTCTTCTAGCAAATTTGTAATTTTCCTTTCTTGTTTTTAATCTAACAAAACAGCCATTTTAAGGACAATTTTTCCTATTGGTATTCTGACAGCACTTGTTTGTGTTTCTCTTCCCTATATATATATATATATATATATATGCACCAATTTTCATCGTGCAGCTTACTATAAAGACAGAGGCAACAGGTACCTTCTAAATGTTGGTACCAGGTACAAAACTACAGGGCCTTTTATCCAACAAAAACACGATATAAGCTATCTTTTCCATTTACCTCTCCGACTTCACAAATCATGTTTAGGTGCTTTTGCCAATTTGGGAAAAAATGAATGTCTGTTAGTGTTTCCGCAGGAAGGACGTTATGTTGGAGGTCGAGCAAATGAAAGTTTGATTAAGATCTGACTAAGATAATAGGTGTGTTTTAACATGAAGAAGTACTAACTTTTTTACTGTTCTGGTTACTAGTGTTACCGAGTTTGCCATCGATGGTAAGGGTAGCAATATTAATTGATAAAAATCTGCCCCATTTTTTCATGCTATTTACATTATACTCAATGAAGGAAAATAAAAAATTTCCTGCCGGAATATTTTCTGTATTAATTGTTTCTGTGAACATGAATGTTTTATGTAGGTGGATTATGTATACATCTATATATTGTGTCCAAAATATTTTTTTTAATTCGACAAATACTTCATATTTTGTGGGGTGAGTATTTGAAGTTATGTATGACTGATAAATTTATTTCACTTAAGTCTGTCTACTCTGCAAGATATTTTTTTTTTCTGCAGCTCCCCTTTTAACAATTTTTCCACTTCTTTATTATCGGCTGCTTCTTCTGTGTTTCTTCTTCTATCCACTTCATGGCTCCTGTAGCAAAGTTCTGTGTGGAACACTGCAGCACCTGTAACGTGTGGCTGTGGATTTGTAGCAGCAAATAATCATTGTGAAGGTATACGTCTTTGATTCCTACAAGCCCTCTGCTGACTGCCTCAGCTTTTCGAAAAGAGCAGTACCGAAGCTTAAACAATTTAAGCTTCAGCCCTCTATACACAATTGATGGAAACATTGAAGAAAGTCACTTTTCTTTAATGGTTAAGGCAGCAGTTCACTCCAACGGGATGTGCAGTCCTATATTCATCATCAATGCCTTTGGACCAAACAGTCATAGATTTCCGTGTCCAGTATTACTCCTGTTTCACTCTTTGCCTCTATTGATATTATTTCATTAAAATAATTATACACCAAATATATGAAACGCCTAAACTTTGTAGTACAAAGACAAATTTGTAGGCACTATCGACCTTCCCTGCAGCGGATAAAGTATGGTGGCTGCGTTGTCGATGAACGTGTTGGTTTGTGACGCTAAGACCTCCTGGGGAAAGGCGGATTACGCTTAGTGGGGCTTTCAGATATCGATCGGTCCAAACATTGCCCACTCTTGTCGGACCAAATGTACTTGCTGCATTGTGGTCAGTGTTTCGAAGGGCAAAGTCAGACGGTTACAAGGTAGTGTTCATAACACTAAGGAATAATGATCTTATTGAACACCACCAAATAAACTGTTGGGTATAAACACAGTACAAATGCTCTTACACACTGGGTGTTCCAGAAATATTTATCGTCTGAATCGTAACTGTTCTGGTAATACCATACACAGGAATCTAAGAAATTGTGCATCATACAAATTACAACTTTATCTAATATCATACATAACTAACTACTATTACTACATAATGAAATGTAACTTATCACGTACGTTCTTCAGGAAATATCTTGAACAAATTAATTTCAATGTGTTATATTTCAGAGTTTCTATAAGCAACAGAATTGCACGTATTTCGTCTTGCATGGGTTTCGGAATTTCATCCCGGCAAATGATGTATTATTCTAACAGAGTTAGATATTTAAATTTACTGAAAACTATAATGTAAATTACGGAATAGTACCATAAAATTCTACCACAAAATTAACCTTCCACATTTTTTCCAAAACATAGGTAACTGTCATTTTCCGATCGGTATTACAACTATACATTCATCGAAGTTTATAATGAAGTGTGTCCGTAAAATTCTGTGTATAAATAAAGTTCTAGTTACATTATCTTTGCTTTCAATTGACGTACAGTAAAGCATTACAGCACGTCACTTACAATGCAAAGGAGAAACCAGAGAAGAGTTTGAAATAAGGCCTTAAGTCCTGGACTTTTCGGCACGTAAATTCTTGTTTTGTGCAGTAGCTACCTTGATGAGGACATTACGGGCACTCCTTATCCAAAACGCGACATTCTCTTAGTTTTGTGTCTTCTACCGAAAACCGAAGACAGAATGCCTAAACATGTTAATGAAATTTAACGTTTATGCAATGCATCCTGCTATGGTTCTATAAAACTTATATTAAAATTAACCGTCATTTGCAACTAAAACTAAAGTTAACTCCTTTGTTATATAAAATAATAAACAGTATTACGGAAAGGTTGTTTGCTTCTTAAAACCCAAAGAATTTTCTAATTTAAATAAAAATCCTATGATCTTATTCCGAAAAAGCATCACACATTTTCCATTTTAAAGTAAAGATAAGATTCACCCTACAACAGGCCATAAAGGCCCAGAGGGAAAGTAGAGGTACAGCTGTACTCTTCCTTTAACCTATACCCACTACGCTATCCCGGCCATAACCATTATAAGACAAGAACATATATGGAAATTTATAAATATCAATCCTCCCTCCCCCAACTTTAAGAGGTCTCAACAAAACATACAAACCCAATTTTACCTTCAGACCTGTAGTAAATTGGTAAAACGCTCCAGGATGGGAATTAACCAGTTTTATTAAAAATGTACTGTCACTGGACGTACAACTTCACGACGCCCTCGGTTTTAAAAATAAAATAGAACTTACCACTCCAATTAAGCAAGATGCCAGATCAGCGTCATTTGATAAAACAAATATGTACACAAAAGTTCCTACATGAGAATTAAACAATATTTTTAACACAAACTACAAAAAATGATGAAAAAAGAAGAGCGAGTTAATGGACATATGTAAATACTTTTAAAACATAATTGTTTTGTACACCATATTAAATTATGTTCGCAAAATATAGGTATAATTATGAGTTCGCCTTCTTCTGCATTCTTTCCAGAAATATAATTACAACACCACGAAAATAATGCAATTATAAAAATTCTAATTAAGCAACAAGTTCTGATAATTTTAGTTATGTAGATGATATTTTCATCATCTACCAATCAAAAATGTGTTTAATATAAACACTACACTGGAAGATCTCAACAACATTATTATTCTTCTTTAACACGAACGGAACTGTAATAGTAAATTTCTTGATATAAGTGTAGCTAGAAAAATTGACTCACTGCAATTCAGCAATTCGTACAGAAAACGTACCATCACTGACAAATCATACCAGCAAAATCGCGTCACCTAACACAGAACTTCTGTTGTCTCCCTACGAAGTTATTATTTTGAGTTTGATTCTTCAAGTAACAATGCCATCGCTTAAAGTTTAACTATTATTATAGCCCAATCAGGAGTGGAAGATGGTTGGTCTCCTAATAGACATCAAAATAGAGAGTGCGTCAGTGTATCGGGCGATTTTAAAAACGTCATGAACAGTAAATGCTTTCATTTATTTATTTTTAACACTTATGAACACAATGTATATATAAAAGAATTTAGATTTTTTCACTTTCAGTTTAACCCATTTAACAATTTAACACATTGAAAACAAAAGTCCCACTTCCCGAAAATAACATCATTCAGATGACCATCATTCCGCTCTAGACACTCGGTAAGTCTCTTGCGAATATCACCCATTACTGTTCGAAGCATCTCCACAGGAATTAGTGCGACGTCTTGCTGAATTCAATGTTTCAACTCCTGAATTGTGTGGGGTGCTGGAGCTTTGAAGAGTGGCTTCAGACAGCCCGAGTGACACAGAGTGGCGACGGGCATAACGGTGTGGACTTCTTTCAATGGCCTCCCTCACTATCGCAATATTCTCGGGTGTACGTACTCTTTTTACACAACCACCTTTCTTCTTTAGTGTAGAACCAGTAGACTCGAAGTTTCGAACCCAGATCTTGATGGTATGGGTGATGGAACAGCACGATTGCGATGAATTCCTAACTCTCTTCGAAATTCTCGCTGAGCGATCACAAAACTGTCACCGCTTTGTAAAACGCTTTCACAGCAAAAGCACGTTGTGCTCCAGTCCATGGCTCCATTCTAACTAAAACGCTTTAAAGTTGGCAGCAAAATGGCGATAGCGGCATCCGCCCCCCAGTGTTGCCGAACCAGAAAAAAACAGTGTTGCAAAATCGCCTGATTCACTGACATACCCTGTATATCGCAGCTGAAAAATGAGACGTAAAATCATTAAGAATTCGGTATCTCCGTGGGATAATCCGTGTGCTAATACTTCACTATAACCTTCAAATCCTTTAAATATTTTATTGAAAACGTCGTATCGAGGGAACTTAATATAAGGAAAAAGAGGAAATACGAATTAAATAAGCGACTAGAAAACATTTATTAGAGCTTTATTAATACCTTCATTACATGAATAGACAAAAATTTAACACAAAGTTTCTCCTTAACTCGTCTAGGCATTTAGTGCTCACGAGGACTAGATAACACTGTCTTCAACTTCGAATGACATAAAAGTAGAGAACTGTGCTCTTTCGGATTATAACGCAGCGAGTAATGGTAATTTCTTACCGACGTTTCGGGACAACCTATAGGTCTCATCCTCAGGATTCAAGAATCCAAAAGAAAAGCCTGTAGCCCCTATACGGAGTTTATATAAGGAAAAGTTTGGGCGGTGAAAATATCTCTGTAGAATTGTCATCCAATAAGTTTCTTGCATGTGGTTGCATGGAGGATAGTGTAGTTGTCAGTCTAACTGGACAGAGGCGCTCCATGATCGAAGGAATTCTAACCTGTGTGATAGCGAGACACAGAAGAACACTCACATGAACGAAGTGGAAGGAAGCAAAAAAAAGTAGTAGGTTAATAAATGATAATCTAAAGCAAAACAATAGGTGAGAGGAAGTCGTAAGCCAGAGTTATAACATGGTGAAAATACCTCGTGCAGAGCCGGAATGAAAGAATCAATCAGGAGAATCATGATTGGTATTTAACTGTCTCTCTGTTTCCACCATATTTATTTATGTACATATTAATGCCGTATAAGTTGTAATACTGTCCGTGAATTGTGAGTTGATAATATTTGCGATTGTGATTTATTTCAAGGTATTATTTGGTGTCTGAATCGAAACAGAAAACTTTCTCTTAAATGAAAAGTGAATTTTCTCAGCATAAGTAATTTTATCAATAATAATCTACAGAGATTCGATCTACGTGCCTCCGTACAGTGTTGCTTCTACAGAAATTCGCTGAAGTGTTCCATATGAGCTTTGTTATTTGCCTTAAGAATTGATAATGTATCATAAAATTGAACTACGTGAAACAAGTACAAATCTTCAGATTTGTGCAACTGTCTTGTCCCTAATCAGCGTCAGGAAACAAAGTGACAGGAAAATTGGAGAATGAAAAATATTTCCTTTAATATATGTACAGTTTGCGGGGCGATGAATATGTAGATGGAACAGAATATTCCGATAATTTTCAGCCATGACGTCTGGTTTCTTATTAGTTTTTAATGAATAGCGAGCAAGACGGAGAAGAAAATTGCTTTAGAGCACCTGTTTCGTTCCATTTTATTGGCTTTCTTCACTATAACTGTTAGGGCTATTGGTTAAAAAATTCGAAGTAATTCAACCGACCAAATGAAGGAAGTTAATATTCGTATTCCAGTCCTTTCCTCCTGTTGTGAGTTTGTTTTCCTCCTCATTATATTGGGAAGAAAGTGAATACTATATCAATATTAATAAGCCGGTTTTAATTCGTAACTTTGTTTATCTGAAAGATTGTCTAAAATTAAAATGCACAAAAACAAATTACAGAAGGAAACAAATCTACTCTGTTTGTATAAATCAATTACTCACAGTGACAGCGTTGAGACTCGTGAACGAAAGAACTCTGCGACATAATGTTTGTATATTCCTAAAGTGTTACGTGATTAGTCACTGAAACTAATAGGCCCACAACTCGACAGATAAAATAACAACTTTTAATATACAATTACATATATTCGTATATCTGTGAAGCGAGTCAAATTATATCTCAAATTGTAGGATTTGATTATTTTTTCACTACCACGATCATCGTGGCAGGAAGATCCTTCTAAACGTTCGTAGAAAATTATCAGTAATCATGACTTCACATGGTGGGACTCTAATCTTTAAACCTCTACATGTTTTGACCTACGACGTTGTAATTCGCTTCAATTAGCCTATCTCGAGCACCGAAAGACTTACTGAAAGCCACGTTTCATTGCTCACAAAATTTGGCTTTCAATGTTCTCTATTGTTTTACTTCGAGGCATTTTTCGCTCAGGTAATTATTTAAGACACTACTTTCGCGATTACATGGAAAATACTTAGGTCTTTATGTAAAGTGTTCATTGTTGTTTGATTTTAAACAGAATTGGAGCATAAATACGTATTTTGGTAAAACTACCCAATATAAAGTTTTGTGTAATTCTTTTGGTTGTTTTCGTGTTTGAAACCTGCGGACTAACACAGGTAAATTGCCTGCCCTATGTTGTGCAAAGAGGACATAAAATACCAAGCAACAAAGATGGTGTTACGTGGGAGTACGGTTGCAATGTGATTCTCCACACAATTACTGACGCGGCCCTTATTTTCGGAGCACAGTGCTTGTTGACAGCCGCACAGTTGTTGCCAAACTTTAACAATCCTTCTGTATTTAGCCCGGTGCTACTAGTGCCCCACAAGTTGCCATGGTAACTCAACTCTCTGCTCAATAGATAACACTCGTGACCACACTGACTGCCGACAATGTGACGCCTCGAAAATGGAATGCCTTCCATTTCGATCACTTCAATAGATCGATGGGTTGGAAGCACCGGTGGAAATATCGGCTACTCTCCATTTATGAGTCCATATTTCAGTTCCACTAGAATTCGGTACACTCTGGTTTTTGTGATGCTTTCTTTGGATATTCGTTACTGAGGTCAAGAAGAATAAATTTACTGGCACGACTGCTTATTATATAACTCAATTATGCATTTTTCAGAACACAGTATTACCCTATATTTGTGACATACAGATTTAAAATCTCGAACCCGATTGCTTTTCGCTAATAAAATTTTTCATGTTTTTCTAAAGTACCACAAGTTCATTGCTGTACTAATACCTCAAATTAACCCTGGACCTTTCCTGCCACATATTTTCTAGTTACTAATTTGGAGGGGTGGGAGTGAGCTATTAAAGTAGTAAAATGCAGTAAGACGATAAATACGGCGACAGGTAACGTTGAAACATGAAAATATTTACTTTCACCTGATGAAGCCCAGTGGATAGCTCACTATATTCTGTCACTTTCGGTAACATAAAATATAACTGCATTTTGATCCCACAGTGTTTTATGTGCTTCTTATAATCTGCACAACAAATAATGACAACTCCCTAAAGATCATTAATCGGCTTTTCTGTGTAATGGAAGCGGAGTGTATCGTTTTGAGGCACCAACTAAACTTTTAATGTATTTCGATTAATTTAGTGGGGTGGAATTTCGTATTAGCACACTGAAAGCTGCGCTGCAGCGGAGTTTCGATGTTAATAATTATACCGCCCCAATTCAGACATCCCTTTCCTCTCCCTTCCCTCCCACTCCACTGCAAAAATAAAAATTTATCCCTAATGCAGTAACTGCTCAACTTCTTACTTTTACTCCTTATTCATTACACTTCGCTTCCCACCACGTGACCTTCTTCTGTTCCCAAAGATATACCTTCATTCCATACGAAATTTACCAGAAGAATTAGTGGATACTGCATGGAAACTTCAAGAACCGGAACAATACTCCCTCTCGATGTAAAAAGTCGTGTTTCTCAATATCGTAAGTTTTTCTTTGTATTATCGTTCAGGTTTCGTGGCTGATAAAGTTAAACCATAAAGTAACTAAATTTCACGAATCATTTTGCAGAATATCCGAATTTCTCCAGTACTGTAAAACATACAGTGATGAAATGTTAGTAAAAGGAAGAAGAGATTGTTGCAAGTTACCCTCTTCTGTGACAGTACATTCTTGTTTAGTTGACGGAAACCAACGTTTCGGGGGTAACATGCTGCTTCCGCTTTTAGAATAGAATTCACCCTAAGAAGAATGCAGCAATTTTGTTCTCAATATCGGTACTTCTCTCTGTCAAACTTTACAAATTTACACCAGAGAATACCAGTCGCCGTTACAAATACAGGCTCAGCAAAGGCTATGATCAATTAAATAAGGAGGTACAAGTTGAGGTACTCAGTTATTGGTAGGCGTAAGTGAACTGTCGCAGAAATACATATGGTTTCCTTTCCGTTGCACTGTGCATTAGTGCTGTACCTGTACTCACACCCTAGCCCTTTAATTAGCTGGATGGCATCTAGCAAGAAAACATTGCTTCATTTCATCGCCTGGGGCCGAGCTACAGGAGGAAATACCAACAGATTTATACGCACTTACCCTGATTACCCTCCCGCCGTCTGTTTCCAATTAACACACGAAATAACACAACTCCTCGAGACTGAATCATCACTTTTGTTCACCGATCACGTTGCCATCAGCAGACATATTTTACTGTTGCTTTGGAAGCCAATCAGATCAAGTGGATCCAACAATATGTGCCGGTATTTACTTGTTCGACAACATTTTGTACGCTGCAGCTATGCGAGTCAGATATTTTCGGATGTGACAATATGTATGCTTGTACCGAAAACTGCCTCCATTTTCAGGGTTAATACAAAAATTAACATCTCCCTGATTGGAAAAAACGGATTTTTGAACAAAATATGTGTTCATTGTGAAGTAGAAAATGTACTTTAAATATTATTTTCAAGGTTAGTTTAGGTATTATGTCGTACAGAAAGTCACAGAATCCAAAATCGGTTTTAAAGTCCATTAACTACCATTGCTCAAGCACGACATGACTTTAACAAGAACTGAAGTAGCAAGTCTTTGACCTGGTCTCCTCCGCTTACATTGTCTCTGTAGACTAATGTGTAACAAGTCACTGCTATGTGAGAAGTCCATGTTTTGTTACTGAATACAGCTTCCAAGAAGATTCATGTCTCGTGGAATGTTACGCCGTACGACCGATAAATAGTTACCGACGTTTCGAAGAAGCGTAGTGCCATCAAACCGTCCAGCAGTACTTGACTGTCGACTAGTCGACACGGCATAAGATCTCAGACGACTTGAATCTTCATCAACCTCTGTGATAATCTCAAATCTTGAAAGCTTATACGCCTGTACCCATGACGTAACTTATCCCACATATTGGCATGTAATGCTCTATATTGGACTGTAATTTTGGAATTCAGAGATGTGTGTAAATATTATTTGTCTTTCAAAAGAAATTTTTGAAATGTTAAGGTTACAATTTAAAACCCCACTTGGGGTGTTATTTTGTACTTTTAAATAGAGTAATTTGTACTGCTCCATTTTTGTGATGCTTCGGGCAGTCGTTAGATGTGCTTTATATCGGATAATCGGGTATAAAAAAGTCTACTTATATTCAAAAACAATAGCAAAAACTCACCGTTTGCTCCTCTTCTACTAGCCAACGGACATGCCATGGGACCCATGGAAGAATTTGTGGACTTACTAAACATAAAACTAAATTAAGGCATGTAGATAATGTTGTAAAATAATTTATATACCGGCAAAATAAAAAGGCACCCAAATTAATAATAAGAATAACAGAAAACAAAATCTTTAATGTATTAGTAAACTTGAAATGGGATAGACGGAATCATGACATCAAATTATTATACAATGAACACTCCTCTTACTAACTGTATCTTCCGAACAGCTGGCAAAGCAACAGATAGATACAAACACCAGAACCTACTAGATACCAGTACCTATAAACATGTCTCCAAAACAAAACAAGTAAGTGTAAAATAACATGTGTGATTAACAATAATGCTAATACTCGAAGAAACGTTCGCTAAATTATAGTTATTTTCAAAGGAAGAAAAACTAATTAGGAAAACCAAACCACAACAAAATCAAGAACCGCTAAACAAAATTCCACGAACCGTATGTTTCGTACTCATCTACTACGTCAAGATACGTTAGTACAACCCCAAAATATTTTAACCTTTAACCTTTTAACTTTTCTTGTATATAATCGATTTCGCAGAGTAACATATAGTTTATCAAAGTGTAAAATTGAATCTCAATTCAAAACTTAATACACTAGTACACAATTATTTTAAATTATTTTTACTACTGGCCTGAAAATGACCCACTGAGGTCGATACATGACGCGAAATTGAAGATATGACAGTTACTAGCTGTATTGACGACAATTCATTTTCTTGTTAACAATATTGTATTTGTACCTGTTAGATACTCCAGATCGAATAAAACCATGTTTCATACGTTGGTAAACAATGAATCAGTCTGCACGTTTGGATGCTCAGAGAGTGTAAATTGTGTTCCGAAAGTTAATTTGGTTTTCAGTATAATTTGTTGTGTATTATATTTTACTGCTGACTGTAAACAATTTGTTTTTACAAATTTTGTTAATTGGAATGAAGGTAGGATGAATTAGGTCAACGCAAATAACATCCGATGTTATTTGTTACGGTACGAGACGTCGCAGTAAAGCGCTATCTAGAGACCACCCATCCTTCTGTCCAGTGGGAACCGTGGGTAAAGGAGATGAGTCCACTCACCTCCACCCAGTGTCAAAGGTAAGAATCCGTGGAACTTTTAGTTGTCTGTACTTTTATGGAGGAATAAGGTAGAAAAAGGAGACGAAACTATAGAAGTGAGGAAGAAAAGGATAATGTTTATATATGTACACAATTTTGTTTATCGCTAACCGTCTTATCACAACGAAGTGATTAGTGCGGAAGACGTTTTCGATCTTAGTATAAAGAGACTGGTAGGTTCCATAATCAAATCGTGTGGTTGCACTCCTGGTATTACACGTCACGTAATCCTGTAAGGAAGAAGCCATAAAGCATTAAAATAAATAAAATTTGTTACATGTTCCGGCTGAATTGCTATCCTTCACCTTGCTGCTTTGAAACTGAAGTGAATGTTTACCGAAATTTGAAATGGTAACAGAAGAATATCACTGCTTTTTAATTTCGCTTATTTTTTAAAGGAATATTTTCTTTATGGCAGATTATCTTCTTTCCTGATCAGCAGGTTGCCCAAAAGTGTAAATGAGTAAAATGGGTGTAGGTTATTGCCGTAAGAATTTAGGTAGTTAACAGAAGGTGTATGAAGAGATGTAGGGAAGCTCGACGCTTTTTTAATCACGACCTTTCAAAATAAATACTAGAATAGTACCTAAAATTAGGTAACTTGGTTATTTTCCTTCCACTCCATTTTTCACTATTATCCCTCCTTTCCAAGAGTTACTGACAGTGCCGTTAAATAAATAAATAAACAATAAATTAACCTTGAGGTTTTGTCTGTGTTATCTTTGAAGATAAGAGCTTTCTGGTACGTGACACCGTGTAAACTGGTAAATATTTATCAGTGTTTTGGAGATAGCTTTATTATTGAATGTGGGATCATATATGATATTAGAGAAAGCATTTATTCTGAAATTTTGTTTCCGTCTGCCAGACTACACGGCATCACATCATCAAAAGTGGAACAACATCGACCACGCCACTTTTTCCTCTTCCTTTTTCCTTCTTTTATATTTTTCCTATGTCTCCCATTTCCATTTATAATTTTATCTCTTTTTCTTTCTTTGTTCCCTCTCCTTCCACTTTCTTAATGTGTTTTCTGTTGTCTGTCTCTTTACAGCCGTCCACTTCCCTAGCCTGTCCGTCTTTTCTTATCACTCCCATTCCACTCACTTGCACATTCTTTTTACAAATTCGCTGGTACAGTTTCACCCATGTTCCGTTCTGACTCTCGTTTATACTATGTGAATTCAAGGTTGTGTATTTTATTTACCTGTAGTTATTTAACTACGCTCTGTGGCCACGATTGTTAACATAATTATCGAATGCTGAATTGGGAAGGCTGTGGAAGGAAGAGGCCGTGGCCAAACGTGAAGTACTATTTCAGAATTTTCCTGGTGGGACTGAGGAATGTTAAAGAGCCTCATTCAGCAAGTATATTTGGTCTCTACTCCGTGATTTAAAACCGAAGCCTTACAAATAAGAAACAGGGCTGCAAACCACTGACTTTATAACCGACGCCGTATACTGCATTCAAATGAGCTACTATATTGTAATGAATGTAACGAGAAGGCAACATATCTCTGTAGGTGATATCGTGTGCCTGCGCAAAAGGATATGGTTGTTTCATTTCCACATAATTTGATGGGGTGAATGCAAGGAAACCTGATGAAGAAGGGCGCCGGAATTGCGCTGGGTTGGAGGAGTGATCAGCTGAAAGTAAACTCAGTCCACATTCTAAATGATGCAGGCTTCTAGAGCAATGTCTTCCTGACCTTTTTCTTGTGACCGAGTTTAAGAAACGTTTTGGAAACCAAGCCACAAAAGGACCTCGGCTTTTCTACCGTATGAAAAAAACAAATAAATTCACTTAAACTTTGGAGCCATTTAACTGCGAATGTCTGTAATTCGACGCCACTATATTTTGAGAATAGATAAAAAAGGATAATAATAATAATAACTCGAAGAAGGGTGATGTTATTTACGAGGAAAGGCTGTGTGAAATGAGCAGTTTCACTGCAGGTAGACTTATGTTTAAATAATGATAATATTTGCCTACATGAAATTAGAAAGTAATCAGGAAACAAAATTAAAATTCGCCTAGTGTGACTGGCGTGACTACCTCTTCTTTATGATCTCGCCCCATTGTTAAATACAAGCCTATCGATTACCCTGCTAAGCCTCGTCTTCTCCTTCTTTTTCACACGTGTCAAGAGGGAAAATTCAAGTTCACGCACGTAGAAGTGATGACTTAACGGTCTCCAATTTACATACAGAACTGTCAGTCTCACTGTGGGCAAAGATGTGGCGGCTTAACACAGATATTTCGATCTGTATGGTTTCGGAAATTGCTCTGCAATAATAGTTCGGTCGTGGCCTCAAAGTGTATGGGAACCTTGTCTCGGGTGGAAAACTTGGGAAGCTCCAAACAAATAAAATAGAGGAAAATCCGAAAGACTTTCAGGAAGTTAAAAAAATGAAAAATTCGTAATGAACGACAGTCGTGCCCCTAAAAATAAATCATCTTGCAACCCAATAATCCGTCATGATCCTGGGCATGAAAACTACGATTCTATACTGCACAGTTTTCTCATGTCCAGAGTCTCTTAGGCTTTCTGCGTTTTCCTTTCCTTCATTTTAAAGTGACGATCCTTTTAGTAATCTTAGTATATTCTTTTCTCCTTGCAATTATACCACTTGTGATTGGGATTTCCCAAGCTGGTGAATATCGGTATTGTATTTTCTTTGATGTATCACAACGTGTGGTTTTATTATTATTATATTTTTTTTGTGATCTATAGAGAGATGTAGAAGGTTCCTCCGAAATTTTGGTACCTACATGCCAGACTACACTGCAAAAAAATTGTAAAAGACAAAAATCGAAGTGTAATGCGTCTTTTCCGTATGTCTTCCGTTGCATTTTAGGCGCATCCCCAGAATACGTTCTGCTTTTCTGCATAAACGCGTCTTGTTTTGAAAGAGGCCCAAAAAATTGTGAAGACTGGAAGAATTAAATTTCGAACTATGTATGTTATTTTGTGTGTGTAACTTATTACACTGGAGTATGTTACTGTTTTATAATAATCGGAAGACTCTTTGGATGATTTTACTCTATCCTTCTCCTCAAATTAACCTCAAAACAGTATATTTTTACCGCTGCTTCTAGTTTTGAGGGAGTACGGATAATATGTTAAAAGGGGAGACACTTTTTGGCTTATTCTCAGAGAGACTGTGCTCCCTGTCTGCTTCTCTGCAAGTAACATCTCGATAACTCCAGAAGTTATTTTCATGAAATCTGGCACTGGGAAAATTTACTAAAATTTGTTGAAATGTTTAGGTTTTGTTTTACAATTAAACTGATATAACTGACGATGTACATACAGACATGTACGCTTTTCTGCTATTGTCTTGAGCGTAACTCACTAGATGTTGACCACAGTAAACAATTTTTGAGCAACCGCCGTAGAGAGAGTGCATTTTATATTCTATATACTATCATATGAGAGAGTCGATATCAATGAATTTTTTGATACGAAAGTACGATACGGAAACAAAAGATGACAGACTTACTTATAACATTACACAACTCCACCTCAGTCCATCAATTTAATGGCATTGCCCACTGCACAGCGAACTTAAGGTTCGTGAGTAAATTAGGCTATTTGAAGATATAGCGTCATAAACTTACTAATGTAAATGTGCTTCATTATTAACATCTATGTAGAAATTTTTTATATAATCTATATTTTTTTCCATAGCTCGATAGCTCCTAGTTTGCAAGGGCCTCCTCATTGTCGAGGCTTTACGATCTCACTCAGACACACCACATCCGATAGTACTCCTCTGGAGGAGTGATCAGCCCGTCGCAGGACCCTGTATCTGATAAGGCTCAACAATCATAAGAGACAGATATCCATGTTATCGGCGGGATTGGAACTCACAATCTCAGCAAGCGAGCGTCAGAAGAACCACGCCTTAGACCACGCTGCCGCTGGGATCGGCATGCTCTATATTACGATAGGAAAACTTCAGGATAACGAGTAAAAGGCAAGGTTCAGTATGCCAATTAAAAACTTCATAAAAGAGACAGTCACGTAAATAAAAGAATTATTATTTTTATTATTTTTTATTTTATCTAAATAAACGAGAAAAATGTCTCAATATATTAATCGACAAACAATTAAATTCACTGTATTAGTGCAAGGACAATAACCCTATTTTACATAAACAACCGAAGTTACGGAACGGCAAAAAAACAATAATAAAACAAGAATAAGCTAAAGAATTCTTATTACAGTAAAGTAAATGTACAATAATTTTATTCATTTTATCCTAATGTGACTTTTGAAATATCCTTGCTGTCATAGTAACTGTTATTAAATAACACAACCAAATAAAAGAACTTTTGGCATTATATGTTTAAGGCGTGTGAAGTTCTTTTTTATACGACAGTCTGATTGTAGTAAATGAAGTTGAGAGAGTGTTACCTCTTTCACGGCAATGACAATTCAGGATATTTGACCGTCTTCCTTTTCACATTTTTCTTACCTGATGATGAAACTTAGGGGCCGAAACATGTAAAATAGACTTTATTATTTACGAGTGCCTCATGGGATACATCTGCATGTCTTCTCTAAAGGCTGCTTACAACGAAGACATTTACAGACGTCTAGTATATTTAGCATTTGGGCGAATGTAACATAGAGCCAAATAACAGCTGCAAAACATTCACAAAATATTATACGGTGGGGTATAATTAAAATCATTGATGTTAGTCTCTATGTTCATTAATTAAAGGCTAGAGTCTTAGTGCTCCATCTTTCTCTATGTCTTGTTTACATATGTTTTAAATGATGTTAATGACTTTGTTGAAAAACCGCTCTGTGTTTATCAGCCAAGCCACCGTTTCCGCATTCCTAATTACAATATGCAAATGTAAGCAACATAACTTCTCTGCGACTCACACAGACGAGGCCTGTTTACATTCCTAGGCCTATCGAGGACGACAATCAGAGGCGCCATTCGAGGACTTCATTCAAAACAACACGGGGTCTATCGTCGCTCACCCCATGTGGTCGATTTATCACCATCCAAAATCAATACATGAGCTGAAAGCTTTTTTCGGCACGCGACGAGAAAGCAGACATGATACGTCAGAAGCGCATAGCAATCACATGACGTCAGAGAAAAATTTGTATTAGATATGGGGTATTTTACTTGGCTGTGTTTGACCTTTCGGTGACAGCAAATTGATTTTATGGTGGTGAACAGTTCACATCTTCAGACAATATTTAAAAAAAAAAAAAAAAAAAAAAACTAAAATATATAAAAAATAAAAAAAAAAAAAA
>Ga0123352_10001406_pt1 | contig 31855 bp, 29 predicted proteins | sample TergutLab28metaG_FD_89700 | JGI IMG/M metagenome (GOLD analysis project Ga0123352, IMG submission 89700) | Labiotermes labralis P1 segment gut microbial communities from Petit-Saut dam, French Guiana - Lab288 P1 | ecosystem: Host-associated > Arthropoda: Insects > Digestive system > Gut ...
GGTGAAGGTGCTTGCTGGAAGCGTGAAGCTCGCTCCGCTGGCGTCTTCCGTCACTTGCGCGTCTGCCATGTCCCCGCTGCCGTCGCCTGCAAAGAACTCGATCGTATGGGTTGCCCATTGGCCTGGGATATTTCTAAATCGTGGGGAAATTATTAACCCATGCCCAGCGCAAGGATTTAATCTAGTATTGCCTTGGTCAAATATTGGGGTATTACTTCCATAATGAACCCATATTGGATTGGCCGCAGTACTAGGAGGATAGAACTCTTGACCCTCTGGAGGTACTAGGATTACGAATTGATTCATTGCTCTCGCCCAATCCCATAGCTCACTAACGGTAGGATAAAGCCTGCCTGATCCTGGGTGAGAAGGATGTTCATGCCCAGGAAGCCACCCTCCCTGCGTTGAGAACTGAGAGATTGCAGGATCAAGCCTGATCCCTGTTGTAGTAGGAGTGTTCTCTACACCGCTACCGATGAAAGAATATTGTGGGAAAAAGTTGGAGACCATAGCGTTGAATGCACCATAGCGGACACCTGGGCCCGCGATTGTTATACTACGGTTTCCCACAGCCAGATTGCCTCCGCATCGCACGCCATTACAGATACATTCAAAGGCCGCAGGTACGATCCCTTCGTACCTTGCCGCGCTGATCGTCTCTGGCTCTACCTCACTTATAGTCTCTGGCTCTGCCTCGTTGGCGAGAACTACTGGCGGGAATGCACCCACTAGCATACAGATTGCCACTATAAGGGCTAAGTATCTCTTGATCTTATCAAACGTTTTCATTCTATTTCCCCTTTTTCAAAAAACATTTATGTGTCAACATTGTTTTCATATGTAATTTTGACTGTGTAGAAAAACTACTCATTTTCTATTGTAATGCATCTTTACTCACATTGCAATGTTTTTTTTCATTTTTTTATCCACATGTTGTCTATAAATTAAGAAAGCACCGGAAGCGCTTGTCTCCGATGCTTTCTTTTACTTTTTTAAAGGTTGCTTCTGTATCCGTGCAAACCGCCTTGGATACTGCGCCGGCGTCTCCACTACCTTGCGAATTACTACAATTCGATGTAGAGCCTCTGTGCCAGGAAGTGTGTAATCATACTTCTGCTCGATCACGCCGCCTAAAAGCTCTACAGCGCCTTTGGCCTCTTCTATCTCCTCTTCTGCGTGAGCGGTTTTCATTGCTAGGAATGCGCCACCTACTTTTATATAGGGAAGTGCCAGCTCTGCCAGCATATCAAGTCTTGCCACCGCGCGGCTTGTGGCGTAGTCGTAAGATTCCCGCTCCCTATCCTCTCTGATCCATTCCTCTGCACGGGCATGGATACAGTGGACTTGCTCCAACTTCAGCTTTTCGCAGACTTCTGCCAAGAAGTCTACACGCTTGCTTAAGCTATCCAGAAGTGTAAGCTCTAAACTTGGTTCTGCAATCTTAAGCGGTACACCAGGAAAACCAGCGCCCGTCCCGATGTCGATCAGGCGTTTCCCTTTTATATCCGCCACTTGGAATAGGGCGAGTGAGTCAAGAAAATGCCGTGTCTCCACCTCGTTTTGTTTTGTGATTGCAGTTAGATTCATCTGCTTGTTCCGCTCGATTAGGATTTCCCAATAGTCTTGGAACTGTTCTATTTGTTGATCGGAAAGCGCCAAGCCGAAAGACTTAGCGCTTTGTTTTAGGTTCAGCATGTATGTTTCCCTCATCTTGCTGATCCGGATCTTATGAGATTAAATGCTTCAAAGACATAAAACACAATGACAATAGGATAGGCCAACACAAACCATGCCATCACAGTACCTGGCATACCTCCAGCAAAATCAGCCGCAACATTGAGACCGGCAGCTATGAGGGCAATAATCCCAATGATCAGACAAAGAATCATGCCTTTTTGTTTTCTATAACATATAATACCCGCAATCCCTGCGATCAGCATGGTAAGACCCATGGCAATCTCCGTCATATGAGTAAAGGCAATCGCACGTCCCGCTGTGAAGTCCGGAAGCAAGAGTGCAACTGGAATCGCTGTGAGGAAGGCGCCTAAGAGCGTTAATAGCAGCGATGAGTTTCGAAATTTCTTTAGCCATTCCATCTGATTTAATACTCCTTATGTACCCCGCTTAAGGTTTTTGCAGAACTTCAATGCCGCCGAGATATTTACGAAGGGCTTCCGGCACCACCACACTGCCGTCTTTTTGCTGTCCCTGCTCTACAATCGCAGGCAAAATCCGGCTTGTTGCAAGTCCTGAGCCGTTTAGGGTGTGGACGAGCTCTGGCTTGCCTGTCTCTTCTCTGCGGAAGCGAACCATACCTCGGCGGGCTTGGTAATCCCGGGCATTTGATACGCTGGAGACTTCTTTATACCCTTCCATGGACGGGATGTGGATTTCAATGTCATAGGTCCGCGCCATAGAAGCACTGCAATCGGCAGCAGCTAGGCGTACTGTACGGAAGTGAAAACCAAGATCTTTCACAAGGCGTTCCGCTTTTCCGACAAGTTCTTCAAAGGCCGCATCTGAATCTTCCGGGCGTGTATATTGCACCATTTCAACCTTGTTGAACTGATGTCCTCGTACCATGCCCCGTTCATCTGCCCGATAGCTGCCCGCCTCTTTGCGATAGCAAGGCGTGTAAGAGATATACTTTTTCGGGAGCTCTTTTTCTGTTAAAATCTCATTTTGATGCATGCTCACGAGAGCTGTTTCGGATGTGGGGAGCAGGAAACGTTTTTGTTCACTCTCGTCTGTTTTGATCCAGAATACATCTTCGGCAAATTTGGGAAATTGTCCTGCAATCAGACCTGCGTCATAGCCGAGCAGATGAGGAAGTAGGATCAGCTCATATCCATCGCCCAAATGCGTATCAATAAAGTAGTTGAGCAGCGCCCACTCAAGCCTTGCACCTAGGCCGCGATAAATCCAAAATCCACTGCCAGAAAGCTTTGCGCCTCGTTCATAGTCGATCAGGCCAAGATCTGTACAGAGGTCTACGTGGTTTTTTGGTTCAAAATCAAAGACTTTTGCTTCACCGTAAGCACTAACAGTTTGGTTATTTTCCTTGCCGCCCCCTTTGAGGTCTGCATCGGGCATATTGGGGAGGCCTAGCATGAGGGTATTTAGTTTGCTCTCAATCTCTCTGAGTGTGTTGTCCACTTCTTTGATCTCGTCAGACAAAACCTTCATCTGCGCCATGATCTCTGTGGTATCTTCCCCTACTTTTTTCATCATGGGGATTTGCTTGGAAACCTTGTTTTGTTCCGCCTTATTCTGCTCCACACTGTGAATGAGGGCGCGGCGTTCTTCATCTAGGGATAGAATCTGTGCGATTGCATCCGTGGCGTCTATTTCTTTTTTTAGAATTGCTTCTTTGACCGCTTCTGGGTTTTCTCTGATCAATTTTAAATCTAACATCTTCTATTTCCCCTTTGCTAGTTTGAGTGAATCTAAGGCTTGGATGACAATTTCTAAGTCATCCGGATCATAGTAATCTATCTCAAGCCGTCCTTTTTTGCTGCCGGCTACGATTTTCACTTTTCGGCCCAGACTTCTTGTGAGCCGGTTTTCTACTTCTTTGGTGTAATCTACAAATGGTTTTGGTTTCTCAGGCTTCTCTGTTTCCTCTTTGCCCCATTTATCCGCAAGCCGTTCTGTCTGACGGACGGATAAACCTTCTCCAATCACCTTCTGTGCCAATGCTCGCTGTTCATCTCCGCCGCGGACTTTAAGCAGAGCTCTTGCGTGACCGGCGGAGAGTTCTCCGTTTTCCAAAAAAGGTTTGATGTCTTTGCTTAAACTGAGCAAGCGCAAAGCATTTGCGATTGCCGGACGGGATTTCCCAACCCGGTTTGCCACCTCTTCTTGGGTTAGGCCAAAGCGTTCGACGAGGTGCTTATATCCCTCTGCTTCTTCTAGGGGATTGAGATCTTCCCGTTGCAGGTTTTCAATCAGTGCGATCTCTGTGCGTTTTTGCTCATCTGCATCCATCACACGGCAGGGGACTTCTTTCAGCCCTGCCAAACGGGCCGCCCTCCAGCGGCGTTCTCCGGCGATGATTTGATAATAGCCGCTCGACAGCTTCCGCACCGTAAGCGGTTGAATCACGCCGTGCTCGCGAATGGACTCAGCCAGTTCGTGCAGGGCGCCCTCATCGAAGTGTTTTCTTGGCTGGTCAATGTTTGCCTCTACTTTGCTAATGGGCAGATAAACGAAATCTGTGGATTTTTCTGCGGCGGGTGTTGTGTCGTTCCCAAAGGCCGCTTCTCCGAAAATTGCTTCCAGGCCAGAGCCCAGTCCTCCTTTTGGTGCCATTTCTCTATCCCCTCCCCTAGCGATTCTGTGCGACTACTTCGCGGGCCAATTCCCTGTATGCTGCGGCTCCTCTGGAGCTTGGGTCATATTCCAAAACCGGCATCCCATGGCTTGGCGCTTCACTAATCCGCACCGTGCGAGGGATGACCACTTTATAGACCTTGCCGGGAAAAAATTTCTTGACCTCTGCCGCAACTTGTAGGGATAGGTTTGTCCGCCCATTGTACATGGTGAGAAGTACACCTTCTATATCTAGATCCGGATTCATCTGCCGCTTAATTGCACGGAGGGTGTTAACTAAGTCGCCCAAGCCTTCCAATGCAAAATATTCGCATTGAAGGGGAATCAAAAGTCCCTCTGCGGCACATAGTGCATTTAAGGTTAGCATCTCAAGAGACGGCGGACTGTCGATGAATATGTAATCATAGTGATCTCTGAGAGGTGCGAGCGCATGACGGAGCCTGTATTCCCGCTGGGGCATATTGACAAGCTCTACACCCGCTCCTGCTAATACGCGGTTAGAGGGCAGTACATCTCCATGTTTTGTCCTTAGGATGGCAGAGGCTGCATCTGCTCCTTCAATGAGCACATTGTATATATTTGGGCTGACTGTACTTTTGTTAAGCCCCATGCCGGACGTGCTATTTCCCTGCGGATCTACATCACACAAGAGGACTTTCTTTCCCATCTCATGCAAGGCGCTGGCTAGATTGATGCAGGTTGTAGTTTTACCTACACCGCCTTTTTGATTCGTGACTGCAATGATTTTCCCCATTCTTTTCTCCCATTTCCATCTTGAAACGCTTTGCGTTTTGATCGTTAGAGCAATATTCGGCGAGGGAATCATTCCCCCGCCGAAGGAAGTGTTGATCGATTTGTGTTGTTTATTATAACGCGCTTCGTGACAGACGTCAACTACCAGATGTGGTGTTTCACGTGAAACATTTTAATTTTTGTTTATCACTCCGCAAATGTTTCACGTGAAACATTTGCGATTAACTTGTCAGCATATCTACATCTTCCACAGTCAAGCCCTGATGTAGTGCGCAATTGAGGGCATAGCCAAGGAGTTTGGATGTGTCTGCCACTTGGGTGTCAATTTCTTTCGGTGTTACGATCATACCGCCGCCATATGGATTAAAACGTGCAGAATCCACTGCGCCTCGGCCCGACTCTTCCATCAGATCTGCCGCCAAGGTTCCTGCATCTACTACAGTCGGCACACCGACCGCGATTACCGGAACGCCAAGGGTCTCTTTGTTTAATTCTGCCCGTCTGTTGCTAATGCCAGATCCAGGAGCTATGCCTGTATCGCAAATTTGCACAGTTCTGCAAACACGACTCAATTTGCGAGACGCTAGGGCATCAATCGCAATAATACAGTCTGGATGAAATTGCTTGGCAAGGGCTTGTACCATCTCCGCACTCTCTATGCCCGTTGCACCAAGCACACCAGTTTGGAGCACCGTAACAGGACGAAAATTACCGAAGTGTTCCGGGATCTGCTCTACCAGATGACGGGTCGCCAGTGTGTGTCCTGCTGTGATCGGTCCAATGGCATCCGGCGTGATAGCACGGTTGCCTAAGCCTACAACTAGAACTGTGTGTTCTTCTTTCAAGTCCAAAAGCGGAACAAGCTGGTCGCGGATCGCATACACGCCTCGTGAGAATGCATCCTCTTCTCGACGACGGAGTACGTCCAGTTCTACGGTGATATAGGTGCCCTGTTTCTTCCCCAGCTCCCGCTCCCCCGCTTCATCAAGAATTTCAACTCGAGTCACTTTGTAACCGTGTGCTTTCTCGTCTTTTGCGATGACACCGGAAAGTTTTGTGGTTTCTCCGGCAGATTCTTGCCAAATTTCCCTTGCTTCTAGAGCTAGATCGGTTCGTCTTATCCATTGCATGGCCACTTTGTCTCCCTCTCTTTTGGTTTTGAGAAGAGCATAGACCAAAAGCTGCCTTCGTATACAGTTTTGCTTGTATCGGCGCGTCTAATCTGGTATACTGGCAGAACCTTATCATTTTATAGAAACGAGTCTTCGCATGAAGTGGGATGTCTGGAATAGTGTAGAATACGATGCAAAAGCCGTCTCTACCTGTGCAAGGGAGTCTGGCTGTTCACTTTTAATGGCTGCAGTCCTCTGGTCTCGGGGAATCACTGCAAAAGAGGATGTTTTCGGCTTTCTCTCGGCAGATCGGTCAAAGCTCCATGATCCGATGTTGATGACAGACATGGAAAAAGCTGTTTTGCGGGTAAAACAGGCAATTGCAAATAGTGAGCAAGTTGCCGTGTTTGGAGATTATGATGTGGATGGCATTACGTCTTCTGCTTTATTGTCCGATTATTTGAAAAGCCATGGACTCTCCTGCTCTGTCTATATCCCGGATCGGCTGGGCGAGGGTTATGGTCTCAATGTTTCCGCCTTAGAATCTCTTGCTCGTGAAGGCGTGACCCTTGTCCTCACTGTAGACTGTGGTGTAACGGCGGTAGAGGAAGTCTCATATGCAAAAACCTTCGGGATCGACATGGTGATTACAGATCACCACCAATGTCCGGGTTCATTGCCTGATGCTATTGCGGTAATTGATCCGAAACGCCCGGATTGCGGGTATCCGGAAAAGGAACTCTCCGGTGTAGGTGTAGCCTTCAAGCTCGTCTCTGCAATTGAGGGTATAGATCAGCTAGATTCTCTCCTAAACCGCTATGCGGACTTAGTCGCAGCTGGAACTGTGGCAGATGTAATGGACCTCACAGGGGAAAATCGGGTATTTGTGACAGAAGGACTTACACAGATGCGCCGGGATGCCCGGGCCGGGCTTCTAGCTTTGATGCAAGATGCTGGAATTGACCAAAAGACACTGAATGTCACAAACATCGGCTTCGGTCTCGCACCCCGCCTGAATGCCGCCGGACGAATGGGGAATGCTGATCTTGCCTTCTCTCTGTTTGAAGCAGACACAGCCGCCAAAGCTGAGGCCTTGGCGGAAGAACTTAGTGAACTCAACCAAAAACGTCAAGGGGTCGAGCAAACGATTTTAGAAGACGCCCTCTCTATGTTAGAAGCGGAAGCATACACCGCAGGACCTATCATCCTTGCTTCTGAAACTTGGCATAAAGGGGTTCTGGGTGTAGTGGCCTCTCGTCTATTAGAGCGGTATCGGGAGCCTGTGATTTTACTTTGTGTTGAAAGTGGCCTCGGACGTGGCTCCTGCCGGAGTGTGGACGGGTTTGACCTATTTCCCGGCTTGGAAAGTACCTCTGGCTTTCTCGATAGCTTCGGCGGTCACGAACAGGCCGCAGGGCTTACGGTCTCGATGGAACAATTTGCAGCCTTTAAAAAGGCCTTTCTTGCTTATTACAGCGCACATCCGCCCACAACAGAAGCCTCTGTCTTATTAGCAGACTTCATTGTAACTGATCCTGCCCTACTTTCCTTGGATCAGGTGAAAAGTCTGGATTATCTGGAGCCCTGTGGGCGCGGAAATCCCAGTCCTATGCTTGTGATTGAAGGCGCTACCCTTGTCCGTGTGCAAGCCATCGGTGGCGGGAAGCATTTGAAGCTTCAAGTGGAAAAATGGGGACAGATATTTGACTGTATCTTCTTTGGCAACACAACAGAAACCCTTGGCGCCAGAGAAGGTGACCTAGTTGACCTCGCTTTCACGCCCCAGTGCAATCATTTCCGTGGGAAGACGACTGTACAGCTTCTGATCCGGGACTTGGGGCTATCTGATCGGCGGCTCATGAGTCGGGCACAACGGTTTTGCCGGGATCTGCTGGCAGGTGAGGCGGTTTCCGCTACCCATAGGGAGGCAAAGCTCCTTCATCCGGAGCGGGCGCACTTCGTTTCTCTCTGGAAGAGCCTTGATGCAATCAAAGAATCGGTTTCCGGGCAAGTGGATCAAGTCTTGGATCGTTTTATCTCTGCGCTTCCTTCCCTCTCCCCAGCACGGGCTTATGTTTGCCTCCGGGTGTTCGGTGAATTGGGACTGGCAGAGGTTTTTGAAGAGGCAGATACCTTGCATATTACACGGTCACAGCAGGAGCAGAAGGTGGATTTGAACACCTCTGAGATTCTACGGACCTTACAGGGGGTGCTGGATGTTGGATCAATATAAAGATAATCCCATTTGGCTCGCACCCGGTATGGAGCTTGCGATCGAGCAGTTTGAAGACTTGCTCGCAAAGATTTGTGGCGCAAACTCCAGTGCAGATGTGGGGCGGCTTTGGCGTGCCTTTGCTCTCGCAACTGAGGCTCATGGGACACAGCTCCGGAAGGACGGACTGCCTTTCGTTACCCATCCCATTGCTGCGGCTTTTATTGTACAGGAGCTAGGTCTAGACGAGGACAGTATTATCGCAGCCCTTCTCCATGATGTGGTAGAAGATACGGATATCACTTTAGAGGAACTAGGGAAGGAATTCGGCACCTCTGTTGCTGTGATGGTAGAGGGTGTTACAAAACTGACCCGTGTCCAGTATACGAGCAAAGAAGAAGAGCAGATGGAGAATCTGCGCAAGATGCTCATGGCTATGGCGCGGGATATTCGTGTCATACTCATCAAGTTCGCTGATCGTCTGCACAACATGCGGACGATGGAATATATGTCCTCCACCAAACAAAAAGAAAAGGCCGCTGAGACGATGGAGATTTACGCCCCCATCGCCCACCGGCTGGGGATGCAGAAAATCAAGTGGGAATTCGAAGACTTAGCCTTCTACTACCTCGATCGGGAAGCATATGACGCGATCACAGAAGACTTGGATGGTCGCCGCTTTGTTTTAGATTCCTTCATGAGCGACATGCAAGTCAAAATCACCGAACGACTGACTGAAAACGCACTCAAAGGTACGGTTTATGGACGTTTGAAGCATATTTATAGCATTTATCGCAAGATGTACCGCCAGCAGCGAACATTTGAAGAAGTGTTTGACCTCTGCGCCTTCCGTGCGATTGTAGATGACATTGCAGATTGTTATAACGTGCTGGGACACATACACGACATGTTTAAGCCTGTCCCCGGGCGGTTTAAGGATTATATTTCCACTCCAAAGCCGAATATGTACCAAAGTCTCCACACCACCGTCATTGGGGAAGAGGGAATTCCCTTCGAGGTGCAGATCCGCACTTGGGACATGCATCACACAGCAGAATACGGGATCGCGGCCCACTGGAAGTACAAAACACCGGGATCAGGGGCGCCAAGTGACGGCACAGATGAAGAGCGCTTCGGCTGGATTCGCCAGCTTTTAGAAAACCAGCAAGATACAGGGGATGCCCAAGACTTCTTCCATGATCTGAAGATTGACATGTTTGCAGATGAGGTCTTTGTCTTCACACCAACCGGGGACGTGATTAACCTCCCCGCTGGTGCCACACCCATTGATTTTGCTTACTATATCCACTCTGCTGTCGGCAATCGGATGACGGGGGCAAAAGTAAATGGACGGCTGGTCACCTTCGATCATGTGCTACAAACCGGTGATATTGTTGAGGTCATTACCACAGGTGGCTCTAAGGGACCCAGTCGTGACTGGATGAAGATTGCCAAGAGCAGTATGGCACGGAATAAGATTCGCCAGTGGTTTAAGAAAGAGCGGCGGGATGAGAATATCGTCCACGGCAAGAACATCTTTGAAGCAGAGATGAAACGCCAAGGCCTTTCTATGGACAACCTCACGCGGAGGAATGAACTCTCGGGGCAAATTCTACAACGCCTCTCCTTCCAGTCTTTTGAAGATATGTACGCCGCCATTGGGTACGGCGGACTCTCCGGGCAAAAAGCGGTGGGCAAAGTGAGAGAAGAGCTCATTCGCCTCTCCAAACCCGGTAAATCTTTGGTAGAGCGAATCAATGAAGCACCGCCAAAACCGGAGCGAAAGAAGGCTGTGCAGGGGATCGTAGTTGAGGGTGTTGATAACTGCTTGGTCAAATTCTCTCGCTGCTGCTCTCCTGTCCCAGGTGATGATGTGGTCGGTTTTGTCACCCGCGGTCATGGGGTTTCTGTACACCGTACGGACTGTGCAAACTATTTAAACGCCGTTGCAAATCCAGAAGAGGCGGGACGTTGGCTTCCGGTCTCTTGGGCTGAGGTAGATAATCAAGTCTACCAAACTAGCCTTGTGCTCACAGCGAAGGATCGAGACGGCTTATTGCTGGATATCGCCACAGCCCTCACCGCGATCAAGGTACGGGTGCGGGGATTAACCGCACGGGATATTAATGGGATCGCTACTGCCTTTATTTCTTTAGAGGTACATGACTTGAGAGAACTACAGACGTCCATTAATAAACTATCCGGCATTTCCGGCGTGATTGACGTGAAGAGAGGTGGAGGCTAATTATGAGGGCTGTTGTAACCCGGGTTACGGAAGCATCCGTCACAATAGGCGGCGCAGTATATGGTGCAATTGAACAGGGCTTTTTAGTGCTCTTAGGCGTAACCCACGAGGACACACCGGATCTTGGGAAAAAGCTAGCGGATAAAATCTGTGGGTTGCGGGTATTTTCTGATGAAAATGGACAAATGAACCGCTCCCTTTCTGATGTGGGTGGAAAACTCTTGGTCATTTCACAGTTTACCCTCTACGGCAACTGCAAAAAGGGACGCCGTCCGGACTTTTTAGCGGCAGCACGTCCGGAAACAGCTATCACTTTATATGAGCAGTTCGTTGAAGTGTGCAAATCACATGGTTTTGCTGTAGAGACAGGGCAATTTGGGGCAAGTATGCAAGTACATTCGGTCAATGATGGGCCAGTGACACTTCTTTTGGATACAGATACACTTTAAAATGGGAGGAATCAAGCATGCATATTAAAACTTTGCCGGTTGGGCAACTACAAACGAATTGCTACATCGTCACAGACGAAGACACCAAAGCAACTGTCATCATTGATCCGGGCGATGAGAGTAATCTCATTCTGCAGTACATTGAAGACCTTGGTTTAAAACCCCAGGCGATCTTCTTCACCCATGGACACTACGACCACACCATGGCAACAGATGATATCGTGCAGGAGTGGAATATCCCGGTCTATGTCTCGAAGTATGAGATTACAGTGGATACCCAGCCGACCCCTTATTACTATATGCCAAGCGGTGATACCCGTTATTATGCCGATGGCGACGAAATCCCCATCGGCGGACTAATCTGTCAGATTATCGCCACACCTGGACATAGTGCCGGTAGCGTCTGCATCCGCGTAGAGGACTGCCTTTTCACCGGTGATACGTTGTTCCGCGACGATTGTGGGCGTTGTGACCTGCCAGGCGGTGATCTAAACACGATGATGCAGTCTCTCGCAAAAATTGACCGCTTAGAGGGGATCGACGAGGTCTATCCGGGACATATGGATGCCACAACTTTAGATCGTGAGCGGCGGTTTAACAGCTATCTCAAGCGCGCAGCTACCGGCAGGTAAGAGATGCAACTTCGTCTTATCGGTCACAATCACAAATATGCGGTAGAGCAGATCATGCTCACCCTCTTTCCGGAGGAGCGGCCTCTCTATGATGGTCCCATCGGCAAGGAGACACTCTCCGCTGAGGTGCGTTTGTCTCATGGCGCCCGGTATAGTACAGCGGTAACCATCCTTTACTATGAAGGCAAGCAGTTTCGCGGTGCCGCGCGGATTACGACGCCGGATCCTAGGAATTTGTGTCTCTCAAATCGGCTATTGCAAAAGATCATTCGATTCTCTTTCTTCCGTGCCGCAACTCTGGCGACAGGGCGAATCCCACCTTGGGGCGCGCTGTCTGGGGTTCGTCCGGGGAAGATAGTCAGTCGCTTGCTTGAAGCCGGAAATCGCCCGGAGCAAGTGCAGCAGATCTTAGAGCGTGACTACAAAGTCAGCCCTGCACGAGTGAGCCTAGGACTACGCACTGCCGAGGCCGGACTCTCGGTAAAGGCACGTTTAGAGCCGCGAGATATTTGTCTCTATATCGGCATTCCATTCTGTCCCACACGTTGCGCCTATTGCAGTTTTGTCTCCCAAGACGTACACCGCAGCGGACATCTAGTTGCACCATATTTGGAAGCACTCGCCCGCGAGATCGATGCTACTGCACGGATCGTACATGACTTGGGATTGCGGGTGGTGGCCTTATATATCGGCGGCGGCACACCGACTACCCTTTCAGCGGCGCAATTGAAACAGCTCACGATGAAACTTTCCGATGCATTTGATCTATCCCATCTGCATGAGTACACCGCAGAGGCCGGGCGTCCGGATACAGTGGATTTTGAAAAGCTCGCTGTCCTCTGTGAATCCGGCGTAACGCGGATCAGCATAAACCCGCAATCCATGGAAGATCATGTGTTAGAGATAATCGGCCGAGGACATACCGCCGCAGAGATTGCCGATGCCGTGGAGATGGTGCATACCGTAGGCTTCCCAGTCCTCAACATGGATCTGATTGCAGGCCTTCCCGGAGACACGCTGAAAGGCTTTCAGCGTACACTTTTGAAGGCTCTAGCCTTTGAAGCAGAGAATATTACCGTACACACCTTATCCCGGAAGCGGGGGACAAAGGTGACAGTGGATCAAATATCCGTGCCTGATGCCACGCTTGTTGGCGAGATGTTAGACTTCGCCCGGAAAACCCTTCAAGATGCAGGTTATGTCCCCTATTATCTCTATTGCCAGAAATACACTGCCGGAAGCTTTGAGAACATCGGCTGGTGTAAGCCTAGAACAGAGAGCTTTTACAACATTGCGATCATGGAAGAGCTTTGCACCATCCTCTCCTTGGGAGGTGGAGCGTCTACCAAATTAGTCGCACCAAAAACGGCGCACATTGCCCGCATATTTAATGCAAAATACCCCTATGAATATGTAGAGGGAATTGATAAAATACTAACAGAGAAAGATGAGATCATCAAATTCTACGCACAGGAGGAATGATTTTATGGCTCTTACCTATGATTTACGCATAATTGACGAGGCTCTTTCGAAGGATCCGCAAGACTTTGTCCGCTACTGTGACGGCCTCTATTGGGATAAAGTCGTGGAAGCGGCTGACCTGATTGAAGCCCACTTGCCCCACTCACCCATCGTGCTCCTCAGCGGACCGTCTGGCTCCGGAAAGACAACAACGGCTTTGAAGTTAGAGCGTGAGCTCCAGCGTCGCGGGATTGGGAGCCATGCGGTGAGTCTAGACCGCTACTTCCGTACCGTCAATCCAAAGACAGCCCCCCGCACACCGGAGGGTGATATTGACTACGAATCACCCAAATGTCTGGATATGGAACTCCTAGATGAACATTTCAATATGTTAAGCGAACATAAGGAAATCTTGATCCCTTCCTTTATCTTCTCCCGCCAAATCCGCAGTGCAACAAAGTTTACGCCTCTCAAGCTCGGCAAGAATGAGGTTGCGATCTTCGAGGGGATTCACGCTCTGAATGACGATATCACCGGCAAGCATCCGGAAGCCTTTAAACTTTATGTAAGCGCTCGCTCCAACATCATAGACGGAGACGATACTGTGTTTAAAGGCACTTGGATGCGCCTCGTACGGCGTGTGGTGCGAGATAATAACTTTCGGGGATCCGATGCCGCCTTTACTCTTGGGGTTTGGGCAAACGTCCGCCGGGGGGAGAAGCTCTACATCTCACCGTTTAAAGATCGGGCGAATTATCAGTTTGATTCCTCTCTGCCTTATGAGGTCAGTCTCATGAAGCAATTCGCGGCACCACTGTTTGCGGAACTGCCCCCCAATGCGGAGCGGCTTGAGGAACTTCGCCATATTGTACCGGCTTTTGAATGCTTCGTGGATCTAAACGCCGATCTCGTGCCGGAAGATTCCCTCATGCGGGAATTTATCGGCGGCGGGAATTTTAAATACAGCTGAGAAGGAGAACTTTATGGCAGACCATCAATGCGGCGGCTGTGGCGGTTGCGGCGGACATACAGAACCCCAAGAGCTGCAAAAAGCACAGCTCAATCCGCTGAGTAAGGTAAAAAAGATCATCGGCATTGCAAGCGGGAAGGGCGGCACAGGGAAAAGCCTTGTGACTGGGCTTCTGGCTACGGGATTACAGCGCCGATCTCACAGTATTGCAATTTTAGATGCGGACATCAGCTGTCCTGCGATCCCGCAGATGATTGACCTGCCCCAAGGTGTGACTCGCGGAGAAGCCGGGCTCTATCCTGCTATTTCGGAACTTGGCTTACGTGTCATGAGCATCAGCCTGCTCATGGAAAACGAATCTGAGCTCATCACTACACGTGGGGCTTCTATGGTAGCTATTGTAGAGCAACTGTTCTCCTCTGTCATTTGGGACGATACAGACTATCTCTTTCTCGACCTGCCTCCCGGCCTCGGTGATGTGGCACAGCTTGCCTTTGAACGCTTTCCTCTAGACGGTCTGATTGTCGTCACCACACCCGGAGAGCTAGTCTCACAGGCTGTTCGCCGGACGATTTTGCTTGCACAGTCTCTCCATGTGCCGATTTTGGGGCTTGTGGAGAATTTCAGTGAAAGCTTTGGCGGGCAAGGAAATAAAACAATCAGTCAAGCATTTAACCTACCGACCCTAGACTGGCTCCCTCTTGACCCTCGTCTTTCTATGGCTGCTGATAGCAACAAGATCGAAGTCCTTGAGACCGCTTATCTGTCGAATACCATACAGATACTTGAATCCCTATAAAGGAGTGTTTTGATGTCCATTTCGTTAGACTATTATTTCTCTCATCTCGATGCCTTCCCCTTCCCCGACTGGTTCTCTGACCTGACACAAGCACACGAAGTCTTGGCAAAGGCGAAACCTTTCCTTGAGGAGCTTTTGGTCAAGCCGGACGTAAAGGAAAACCACGCTACCTGTAAAGGCAATCCGCCTCAACTGTATGGCAATTACTTTATCGGCGAGGGGTCTGTCCTTTATAATGGTGTGACCATCATAGGCCCTGTGTACATTGGAAAAAACGTCCAGATCATGCCTGGGGCTGTGATTCGTCCCGGTACGATTATCAGTGATAACTGTAGCGTAGGTACCGGGAGTGAGGTAAAACACGCTGTCCTCTTCAGCGGCGCCAAAGTTGCAAGCCTCGCCTTTGTGGGAGATTCCGTCCTCGGTAAAAGCGCACGGATCGGATCAGGTGTGATTACAGCAAACCGGAAGTTCGATCAATCGAATGCAACGATTACCTTAGATGGGGAACGCCTTGATCTCGGTACGGACTTCTTCGGCTGTATCATCGGTGACAGAACCCGGCTCGGGGCAAATAGTGTGACCCAACCGGGTACGCATATTGGGCCTGATACTTGGATTTTCCCGCAAACAGGCATCCGAGGATTCATACCTCGGGAAAAGCGCGTATTCGTAGAACAGGCCCTTCGTATGACGGATAATGAAGTAATCGAGTTAAAGCCATAGGATACAGAACCTGTACACATAAAAGCGAGCTGGTGCAACCAACATGCACTAGCCCGCTTTTTTCTTTGTTCAGTCTTCTGCCAAAATCTGGAGCATGGTAATAGATCCCTCACGTCTCTTGCGGCAGCCGATGCGTTCTTCTACATCTGTGGATGTTTCACCGCTTAGGTCTGCTTCTATGAACAACACATGCCGATCCCGCTCGAAAGCAAAATATTCTGCCGCTGTCATGGCTGTGCGAGAGGTTCTTCGATGCAGAATTGGTCTATCTGCGGGATTACTCGCAAATAGTGCCGTTTGCGCTGTAAGCCCCCGGCGGCGAAGCTCGTCTGTGAGAAGCTGCCTCTCTTGGAAAGGCAAGCCAGTGGCGGAAATGACGATGGTAAATGGCTTATCTTCACCCTGAATTTTCGCATTCCGTGCAACTTGTGCGATTGTCTTCGCTATGGAGCGCGGGTTAGACGAGATTGCACCTTTCCCGCCGAGGCGGAGCGGCACTTCATCACCAACTTGTACTGTCTTCGTAGAACACGTCCGCGCCAAGGGATTGATTGGCCTAGCGTTTATGCTTGCGTATTTCTCCGGCAAGATCATAGAGCCACCGTCCATGGGTTCGCCTAGGCTATTCCATGTGCGACCGAGCAAGTCTTCAGATAACGGAAGCTCTACACCATGTCCAAAAAAACGAACTTTACAGGTCTCCGTGTCCAAGCCCATGGGGGACTGTAGAAAAGCCGCAAGGACTGTATCATCGTCTACTTCCAGCACCTGACAGGCACAGGTATCTCCATTTGGTAAAAACACCTCGCCCAGTTCGCCCAGAGTGACGCCTTGGACTTTTGTTGCAGTAAAGGAGTGTTCAGACAAGTCGCAAATCGTACGGTATTCCCTAATCATTTGCACACCCTCCTTGTTCTTCCTCTATCACCCAAAGCGTATCGACCTGCCGCGTGAGGCTTTTCTCCATCGCTTCGAAACCCTCTGACTGGGGCAATGTGCCAATGATAGTAAGACTGCCTTGCCGATTTTCTGTACCTAAACATGTCACAACACCAGCCGGTGCAAAGAGTTCTGCCAAGCGTCCGCTCAGATTGACCGGTGGGTCGTCTTCATAGATCACGTCACCCATAAGTTCCACAGTTTCGAAAGCTATACTGACCCATGCTGTGAGATTATCTATCATCAAGCCCACATTTAGTCCCATGTCACGATAATAGCTTGCGATGGCAAGCCCTCTGTAAACTGCGGCTTCTTGTGCCGCCCTTTCTGTATCACATGGATTCACAATCAAAACAGTTCTCGGCTCTGCTTGCTCTTTGCATGTCTCAATCAAGGCTGCACATGCACTGCCGGAGAGGTCAGAAGCTACATAGACGACAACATCCAGGGCATCCAAAGCTGTATCGTTTGCAACAAACTGGCTTAACACCCATTGTCCGCTACCGCCTTTGCCTATGAGCAGTGCGGTTCCGCCTAGAATCAGGGGCGGCTCTGCCGCGTCTGTGTAAAGCTGTATGTCCGCCCGGTGTCTTTGCTTATATGGTCTCTCCTTGCGGATTGACCAGTTTTGTGTCATTGTCAGCTTGTGGTCTGTGCCGTCTGGGGCTTTTACAATGGCTATGACTTCTTCGATTGTTCGCTCTCCGCTATGGACTTCGGCTACTGTACCGAATATGCCCTTGGGCACCATGATCTTGTGAGCTACACGGGCTGTTTCCTGCACGGTTCCGATGCTATCTCCCGGGACAAGCTTTGCGCCTACGGTAACACTAGGATGAAAAGCCCAACGTTTTGTGCGGTCGAGTGTGGACACCTCTGTGCCCGGTGTGATCTGGTCTCCGGTTTTGGCATAAAGCGCCTCCAGAGATCGGCCTAGTCCATCATAGGCGCCTCCCAAGAGGCCGGGACCGAGTTCTGTTTGCAGCGGTATACCCGCAGGCTCTGTGGGGTCGCCTAGTTTTAGGCTGTCTGTCGCTTCGTGCGCCAGAATCCATGCTATATCTTTTGTGAGCCGACGGACTTCTCCGACGATTCTAGATTCCCCTAAATGTACCATTTCGTATAGTTTAGCGTCCCCTTTTTCCCCCATTTGAACAAGGGAACCGGACACTTTTAGGACCTTACCGCTCATGAATCCGTCCCCCTCCTTTACTCAAATAAGGTTGCCGCAACGGGGATTATGAGTTCCCGCTTGGCGACCGTTAATAGCGCTTCAATGCTACAATTCACATCTACCAAACCATCTGTGAGTATCACGCCACCGCGAATGGGGCGGGTTTCTTCACTCATGGTGAGCTTGCCTTCCCGGCCCATTGCCTCTAATGCCTCATTGGCAGCGATCGTGACACGTTTGCCGTAAGACCCCCGGTCACGCATAGAAAAAATCAATCGCTCCTGTCCGTTTTGAGAGGCTTTGACCACACTGTTTACAAGGAGCTTTAGGTACTTCTCCTCTGACAGATCGGAAAGCCTCTCTAGGGCTAGGGCAAAGGTTTTTTCCATGAGTTCTTGCTTGAAGCTGAGCACTTGCTTCCTTGACTCCATCGCCGCTGTGTCCGCGAGACCTTGAGCTCTTTGGTCGATAGTCTGTTTGCCGGCTGTGGCATGTTTCCAGTAAGTCTCTTCGGCTTCTTTCGTGAACTCTGCCATACTTTCTGCTATCTTGGCCTCGACCTCTGTTTGCAAGGCTTTGATTTTCGCCTCTGTCTGTGCCAAAAGATGATCTTTCAGCTGGTCCATCCCATAGGTCGGGATATCTTCTTCTCCGCGTCTGCGCCTGCCGAAGCGACTGCTTGTCTCCGGCGGGTCGGTGATGGTGAAGGCACAGGGAAGGGACTCTAAGGCTTTGATCAGCTCTGTCTCTTGCATCGCTGGGATCGCCGCTTCTTGGAGGAATAGAAGTTCAGACCCGGGGATTTCTGCTGTCTCACCGATTGTTAAGTATGAAATTCCCCCGAGGCTTCTTTGGAGCGTCTCCCTCTCCGCTAGGAGTCCGATGAGCTGCACGCGTTTTTGTTTCACACTAGCCATCTGTCCGTATCCTTTCTACGATGAAGGCTGCGGCTTTGTGCATCGCACTCTCCGCCTTTGCACCGATGGCCGCTTTTTTGTTTTCCATATTCGATACAAGGTCAGAGGCACTCTCTCCAGCTTTCCGTTCCACCGTACGCATTAAGTCTGAAATTTCGGCCTCTGCTTTTTCTTTCGCTTCCGCCACCTTGGCAGTACCTTCTCGCTTTGCGTCTTCTATTTGCTTCTCTGTGCGGGATTTTGCTTCATCAAGCATATACTTCGCTGTCTTTTCCGCTTCTCTTAGGGTGTTTATGGCTTCTTCTAACATAGGCCAGTAACCTCCGTTTTTTGCTTTTTCTTTAGAGCTATCATACTAGATTCCTGACGGAAAAACAAGGTTAATATGAAGCAGAATTGCAGGCGTCAATCCTCAGTCCGCTTTGCGGACAGCTCCTTTGGAAAAGGAGGCTGTTTGTTTTGTATGGATTTGAAAATTCTTCTTGACAGTTTCAAATCAATATGCTATAACTGTATTAATTCGATTAGAACAGTTGCAAGGAGTGTGAATGCATGTATCAAATCGACAATCAATCCCGGCAGGCGGTATATGAGCAGATTGTGGCACAGGTGGAGCGGTATGTTTTGGCTGGCCTGCTGAAAGGCGGGGACAAACTGCCATCTGTAAGGGGGCTTTCTTTAGAGCTCAAAGTGAACCCCAACACAGTGCAGAGAGCTTATACGGAACTGGAACGGGACGATGTAATCGTCACAGCCCCGGGGCGGGGCGCTTTTGTGAGCGATCAGGGGGCAAAGAGGCTCCAAGAGAGGAGAAGGGAAATGGCTTTGACTGATTTGAAAGCTTTGTTGGCAGAACTGAAATTATCCGGCTTAGAAAAAGCCGAACTGCTCCAAATCGTGGATGCGGCATATCAGGAGGTGTCACATGATTAGAGCGGAGAGTGTGACGAAAAAATTCGGGAATTTTCATGCGGTGTCCGGACTCAGTTGTGAGATTCCAAAAGGCTGTATCTACGGCCTGATCGGTGCCAATGGTGCCGGGAAATCGACTTTTCTGCGCCTTGTCACCGGGGTATATCAGCCGGACGCGGGGCAGGTGCTTCTCAATGGAGAGCGGGTCTATGAGAATCCGGGGGCAAAGAGCCGGATGGCCTATGTGCCGGATGAGCTGTTCTTTCTTCCGGGGGCTTCTATGAACCGAATGGCTTCCTTTTATCAGTCGGTTTGCAGAGACTTTGACCGGGCGCGGTATAGAGAGCTTACAGATCTCTTCCGGCTCAATCCAAAGGTGAGTACGAACACCTTCTCTAAGGGGATGCGCAGGCAAGCGGCGACAATTTTTGCCCTCTGTTCCAAGCCTGAGTACATCTTCTTTGATGAAACTTTTGACGGGCTTGACCCCATTGTGCGCAATGTAGTGAAGAATCTGATCTCTGAGTATGTCATGGAGCGAGGGACTACGGCGATTATTACCTCTCACAGTCTCCGCGAACTGGAAGACACTTGCGATCAACTGGCGCTGCTCTATAAGGGCGGGATTGTATTTGAGTCTGACGTACAGGATCTGAAGACCTCACTCTTCAAAGTACAAATCGCCTTCGGGGATGAATACGGTGTAGATCGCTTCTCCGGGCTTGAGATGATGGGCTACAATCAGCGGGGCTCCGTGGCGAACTTCATCGTCCGGGGTGACCGGGATGAGATGCGAACATTTTTGATGGCTATGGCACCGATTCTCCTTGATATCCTGCCGCTCTCGCTGGAGGAAGTATTTATCCATGAGATGCAGGCAATTGGGTACGCCTTTGACAATATCCTGGGGGAGGAATAAGAGATGTTTAACATGAAACTCTATAAAGAAGGACTCCGCAGATCCTTGTTCTTGGCGGCTTTGTTTATCGCCATCATGAAACTGGGCGCGATCCTCATTCCGATTGCGAACATCACAAGCCAGATACGTGCCGTTCAAAACGGCTGGTCTGCGGGACGGATCGTGATGGATGGCTTTGGCGGGAATTTTACGCTGTTCCTTGCTATGATCGCCTTCGCACCCTTTATCACGCTGTTCTTGTTCTCTTTCCTCAACAAGCGGAACGCCAGTGACTTTTTTCACAGCTTGCCCCATAAGAGAGAGACTATTTTTGTCTCTTACACGGCGGCTGCTTTAACTTGGGTGCTGGGCGGGCTATGGCTCTCTACGATCATCAGCATTGTGATCTACACGATCGGATCCGCTTATATTCTAATCAATATCTCGACTATGCTCCTTGTGACTTTGGCTCTTTCTGCCGGATGTCTCTTGGTGATGGCGGCGACTTTGATGGCGATGAGTGTGACCGGAGGACTGTTTGCGAATATTACAACGGCACTCCTTATCCTCTTCCTGCCCCGGCTAATTTCTTTTGTATTTACCCAGCTTGTAATCGATGGCGCACGGGTTGTAACTATGGCAAACTTCGGGATTTTAGGGGACGTGAGCTATAATATTCCATTTATGTTCCTCTTCAATCTGCTTGACATGCACTTCCTCAACGTGGAGACCGCCCTGATCCGGGGCATTCCTTATACCGGGATACTCGGGCTGATCTATCTTGTGGTGGCATTGGTGCTATTCAAGCGTCGCCGGAGTGAGACTGCCGGGAATCCGGCACAGAGCGGGATGCTTCAGAATATCATCCGCATTGCGGTGGCCTTTACTGTGTGCATTGTGCCCATTGCATTGATCCTTGTGGGCCTGCATAGCTGGGAGTTCCTTCTTATTGTGGCTCTCTATGGTGTGGCGGTGGTTGTTTACTTTGCTTATGAACTTATCACAAGCAGAAAGCTTTCTAACATTGTGAAAGCTCTGCCGGGACTTGGGATTTTGGTACTTTTGAACATTCTCTTTATCACCGGCGTCAATGTATCTCAGAATATCATTCTAAACCGCACAATTGATGCGGCACAGGTGCAGTCTGTGCGGATTTTGTCCTTTAACTATTGGACACATCACAACAACGAGCTTTCTTATGAAGAACTTCGGCTACGGGATTTAAGCATCTCTGATCCCCGCGCCGTTGAGATTTTGATTGGGTCTCTGGAACATGATCTGGGCATCGCCCAAGGAGAAAGCGAGCCGTGGCAGGGCACTACAATTCGGACACGTGTCTCCTTTGAGCTACACTCCGGCAGACAGATTGAACGTGTAATTGGCGTCTTTGATCGGGATCGCCTTGCTTTGACTGAGATTTTAGCCGAACAGCCAGCTTATGTGTCGATCTTCACAGAACTTCCGGAAAATCCGGATGACGTTCACTTGTGGTGGGGACTTTCGGATGAAATGACGCGGGAACTTTATAACCTATTCCGTGAAGAGGTACCGACCGTTGATTTCGTTTCATGGCGCACGGCAATGAGAGGTCATTTTTGGACGGCACAGCAAGATTTAAATTTCTATGGTGAGTTCGTTGTGCGGGGCTTTGTGGGGCTTCAGCCTTTTACCAGCATATATCCTCTCACAGATCTCACCCCACGGACTTTGGACTTGTTCCTTACCCACATGAACGCAATCAGCCGTACAGATGCAGAACAAGCAATGAGCTTGACGGTTGACACCGACAGAGTTTGGTACTGGATCAGTGTGACTGGCTATGGACAAACAAATGACACGTGGCTCCATTTGGATAGCCACAGCGGCAGAGATAACCGTGAGCTGCTTACCCTTTTGCGAGATGCTGTCTTAGCACAAGGAGATAGACCAGTTGACCGTTCTCTTCCTTATTTTAGCATACAGTTCAACGTGGATACCGAACAAGATAGCCATCATGTTAGCCTGCATGGGAATTTCTTCTTCAATGTGGATGCAGAGTCACTTGAGATCCTTGCGCAGGAAAGCGAACATCGTATTCACCCGCATTGGTAGGAAGGTTAGACATAAAGAAAGAGACGCTTAGCGCGTCTCTTTCTTTATGCCGAATACAAACCACTTATAACCGAAATAATTCATGATCGCCGTCACCCCTGTGATGGCGATCTTTGCGAAGAATGCGGGGATGCCAGCCCCGGTCAGCAGGTGGATTCCCAGCATACTCACGAGGAGGGAGACTAGGTTGACAAGCAGGAACTTCCCCGCTTGCCGGGCGATTGCAGCTTTCACATGGTCGCGGAAGGTGAGACTCCGGTTTAGGATAAAGCTACAGGTCACACCTAGGGTGTAACTCAATCCTTGGGAAATGGTTGCTCCTATGGGAGTGAGGAAATAGAGAAGCTGAAAAGCCGCGAAGTCTGCACCTGTATTGATCCCGCCGACAATGATATAGATCAGCGGGCGTTTATAGCGTTTGAGCAGCCCTGAGAGGCCTTGCTTTTGTCTGTCGATCGGAAACACCACTTTCTAGAGATCTAGGAGCCAATCCCATACATTGTGATAGATATTGTCTTGTGTGGGACTCAGCCCTGCCACCACACCTCTTTGAGTTGCAACTGCCAGATGGCGGAAGGCGATTGTTGTGATGGGCACCTCAGCAAAGATCGCGGCTCCCATGGCGTTTGCCATCTCGCCCCGGTTTGATGGACTAGAGGCTAGGAAGTCAGAAACCACACGCCGATCTATTAGGGTCTCGATGCCACCAAAGGCCAGATCACCGTGGAGGATCGGTGTAAGGTCGAAGTCCGGTTGTAGGCGGACTTGACCGAAAAAGAGATCGAAGTTACCTGTCCTTAGGGCATACATGAATTGCTCATAGGGTAAATCCAGTATCTCCACTTGATAGCCGAGGGCAGAGATGTTGTTGGCAATGAAGGTTACAATCTCCAGACGTAGCGTACTTCCGGCTGCGACGAGGAGGGTTAACCTAGGACGGAGGGTTTCTTCCGGCGCTTCTGCGTCTGCCTCCGCATCTTCTGGGTCGCTTTCTTCCGGCTCCGGCACCTCGGATGGTCTGCCGTCTAAGATTTCTCTGGCGTGCTCTAAGTCGAAGGCGTGTTGGAGGGCGAGGAGTTCATCGTAGAAGGGCAAAATCGGGTGGATGGGCAGGGTAGAGGCGATCGCGTTGCCGTGCATGATGCTTTCCGTGATATACACCCGGTCAATGGCGCGACTGATGGCCTGGCGGACTTCTACGCGTGCAGTTTCGGGACGCTCTACATTAAAGCCAATAAAGTCGATCATACTTGCCTCAACCTGTCGCTGTTCCCTCGTCCCTGCGAGGCGAGGTTCCCCTGTTGTGGTAGGGTCTAGGGCCACGATATCTAAGAGGCCTGAGTTGAAGTGCGCTGTGAGTTGCTCAACTGTCCCGATTTCGGTGAGGTAGATTGTGTGTATGGGAAGATCTCCACTGCGGCGATGAGTTGCAAAGTGTTCCAGCCGCGGCACACCTTCGTCATCTGGACGGAAAAAGGGGCCTGTCCCCGGCGGGGCCGCGGTATAGCCTGTGCCGCTTTGGATAATGGGAAATGTGAGTAATACGCCGATGTTTCCATGCACCCGGTCTATGGTAATCTCAAACTCATAGGGGGAATTCTCACCCTCCGGGTTTTGAATGCGATTATAACCTGTAATCATAGAAAGGCGGCTACTGTAGAGGGGGGATCGCTGTGCGCGGTTTAGGGAGTAGATCACATCTGCTACCGTAAGAGATGCGCCGTTGTGGAATGTGATACCGCTTTGGATTTCGATGGTAAAACGACTGCCGTCTAGGGTCGAGATGTTTTCTGCCAAGACAGGGACTGCGGAAAAAGCATAGTCTAAGGCAAAAAGACCCTCGTAGATAAGTCCCGCCACGGCTAAATTATCCCGGCTGGTGCTTGTGTATGGATTGAAAGCATCCTCAGGCACGAAACTGATGGAAAGGCGACCATCTCGGGGGATGTTGTCTTCTATGTCTTCTCCCGGGAGGAAGGTAGGGCCATCCAGTCCGTTTTGTTCCGCATCCTCTTCCGTTATGAATGCACAACCCGCAAAGCTGCTGCCTAAGAGGAGGACAGCCAGCAAGAGGGCTAGATATTTTTTGATTTGTGTCTTCATTAGAACGATTCTCCTCGGCGGATGATTGCGGCCTGTACACCGCGTTTTCCCTCAGTCACACGGTGTGACCAGAATAGGTCGGGATTACACATGGTGCAGTAGTCGGAAACTGTAATCCGATCCGGGGATAGGCCTGCACGGATCAGCAGACGGCGATTGACTTCTTTTAGATCTACCAGGCTTTTGCCTGCGTCTTTGTCTGTGATGCAGGGTTCTGCCTCATGTCCCAAGACTTTTCGGACTGCGATTGCTACCTCTGAGCCTGTTTCGAAGCAACAACTGCCAATCCCGGGGCCGATGGCGGCGCGAATATACTTTGGATACGAGGCCATGGTGCAGAGTTTTTCCACCGCCTTGCCTGCGATATCTAAGACCGTGCTACGCCAGCCGGCATGGATGGCTGATACGGCGCCAGTGTGCGCGTCCCAGAGCAGGATGGGGATGCAGTCTGCTGTGAAGACAGCGAGGGTGACATCTGGCTCTATGGTGACAAGGGCATCTCCCTCTTCGAAGGGATGGGAGATATCCTTGAAATAGTCTGCCTTCCCTACTACACGTACCGTATCTCCATGGACTTGGCGGGAGAAAACCATTTGTTCGCGTTTGGTTCCAAGGATGGCTGTGATGCGGTCGTAGTTCTCTGTGACAGCCGCCGGGTCGTCGCCTAGGGCCATGCCAAGATTTAAGGATTCGTATATCCCCTGGCTCACGCCGCCTAGTCGGGTGGTAAATGCGTGAGGGACGGGGATCTGTTTATCTGTGAGGTAGATGAGATCGCCGGATTTGCGAGTGACGATTGCCATGTGGTGGCTCCTTTTAGGGGTGGGTGAGATGCTAGGCACCAAAGGCTCCTTTTATAAAGGAACTGTCCGCGAAGCGGACTGAGGTTTTTCCCCCTTTGTGCCTTTTCAATCCATGTTGCTTCCTTGGTAGCAGATCGAAACCGACCTTAGGCTTCGCCTGCCACCTCCTTTATAAAAGGAGGCTTTTGTGCCTCTAAATTCGGCACACCCCAATACTTTTACGCATCTTTCCCGCAACAATTCTTATACTTAATTGGTGATCCATCTTCCCGAATTCTGCCGCAGGGGCAGGGTTCGTTTCTGCCGATTTTGCGCTCGACACGTACAGGCTGCTTCTTCCCACCGCCGCTGCGCTGCATACCTGCTACTGCGTTTTGGGCAACGGACTTTCTCTGTAAGCCGTGATCTGCTTGCTCTTTTCTTACTTGAACGGTGTATACACGACGGACGACTTCTTCTTTGATGCCCTCTACCATGGACTCGAACATCTCAAAGCCCTCTTGTTTATAGGCATCTACCGGGTTTGTCTGTCCATAAGCGCGGAGGCCGATGCCTTGGCGGAGTTCTTGCATGGCGTCAATGTGATCCATCCAGAATTCGTCTACGACTCGGAGGAGAACGATCCGCTCCAGTTCGCGCATGACGGAGAGGGGCTTGCCGGGTTCTAGTTCTACGATGCCTAGTTCGGTTTCACGGCGCTTGTAGACCTCTTCGGCGCGGCGTTCGATTTCTTCGATCAGAGTTTCCGTATTGAAGTTTTGGAGTTGATCCGGACTTGGCTGCCATGCGCCGGGGGCTAGGAAAATGTTCTCGAATGGCGCGATTACGCGGTGGAAGTCTGATTTGTCAAAGGGCTCTCCCTCTGTGAAACTGCGGCCTACTTGGGCTTCAATGACATCCTCGATCATGCTTTGTACATTGTCTTTGATATCTTTGCCATCCAGCACCTGATGGCGCTGTTTGTAGATCAGCTCACGCTGGCGATTCATGACATCATCGTATTCTAAGACGGTTTTCCTCGATTGGAAGTTCCGGCTCTCTACCTGACGCTGGGCGTTTTCGATGAGATTTGTGAAGATCTTCATGTCTAGCGGCGTATCATCATCAAAGCCGCCCCGCTCCATGATTGCGCCAAAGCGGTCTTGGGCGAAGAGACGGATCAGATCATCAGTTGCGGCAAGGTAGAAGCGGCTTTCCCCGGGATCCCCTTGACGTCCGGCGCGGCCTCTGAGCTGATTGTCAATCCGGCGGGATTCGTGGCGTTCGGTACCGAGGATAAACAATCCGCCCACAGAGCGGACTTGATCAGCTTCCACTGCGATTGCGGCTTTGTGCTCTGCTAACTTTTCAGCAAAGAGGGCTCTGGCTGTGTTGACGTCTTCGTCCTCTGTTTCAGCGAAGCCCGTGGCATCTACGATGACTTCGTCTGTATAGCCCGCTTTGTGAAGGTCAGTTCGGGCCAAATATTCCGCGTTTCCGCCCAGCATAATATCCGTACCACGACCCGCCATGTTGGTGGCAATGGTGACAGAGCCTAATTTACCCGCTTGGGCGACAATTTCAGCTTCTTTCTCGTGGTTTTTGGCGTTTAGTACGTTATGGCGCACTTTTTGTTTTGTGAGAAGTTTGGAGAGGTGTTCACTCTTCTCAATGGAAACCGTACCGACCAGTACGGGTTGTCCTTTTTCGTGACACTCTACCACTTGACGGATGATTGCCTTGTCTTTGCCGATTTCTGACTTATAGATCACATCGGGCAAATCAATCCGCTGGAGACCGCAGTTTGTTGGGATCTCTACGATGTCTAGGCTGTAGATGGTCCCAAATTCTTCCTGCTCTGTCATGGCGGTACCGGTCATGCCGGAGAGTTTTGCGTACATACGGAAGTAGTTTTGGAAGGTGATGGTGGCGAGAGTCTTTGACTCTCTTGCAACGGTCACGCCTTCTTTTGCCTCGATGGCTTGGTGTAGGCCTTGGGAATAACGGCGGCCCACCATGAGGCGGCCTGTGAACTCGTCTACAATGACGATTTCGTCTTCTTTGACCACGTAGTCCACGTCTTTGTGCATGACACCGTAAGCCCGGATGGCTTGATTTAGGTGGTGCATGAGAGTGCCGTTTTCTAAGTCTGCCAAATTGCCTACATTAAAATGATGCTCCGCTTTCTTGATTCCACGAGGGGCAAGGGTGGCGGTTTTGGCTTTTTCATCTACAATGTAGTCTGCGTCAAGGTTTTCGTCAATCTCTTCTTTTTCGTCTGTAGAGGCGTAGACCTTACGCTTTAGACCCCTTACAAAGTGATCTACTTGTACGTAGAGGTCTGTGGACTTGTCCCCTTGGCCGGAGATGATGAGAGGGGTTCTGGCTTCATCGATGAGGATGGAGTCCACTTCGTCCACGATAGCAAAGGTATGACCCCGCTGTACCATGTCACCTTTATAGAGAGCCATGTTGTCACGGAGGTAGTCGAAGCCCATCTCGTTATTGGTTCCGTAGGTGATGTCTGCGTTATAAGCCGTGCGGCGTTCGGCGGCGGAAAGGCCTTGGACGACAAGTCCCACCTCTAGCCCCAAGAAGCGGTGGACTTTGCCCATCCACTCACTGTCACGGCGAGCCAGATAGTCATTCACCGTGACCACGTGTACACCTGTTCCGGCGAGGGCGTTTAGATAGCTTGGCAGAGTGGCGACTAGGGTTTTCCCCTCACCGGTTTTCATCTCTGCGATCCGCCCTTGGTGAAGGACAATGCCGCCGATCATTTGTACATCGTAGTGGCGCATGCCAAGGACACGCCAAGCCGCCTCCCGCACGGTGGCAAAGGCGTCCGGCAAGATGTCGTCTAGGGTTTCACCGTCTGCGAGTCTCTCTTTGAGCCAAGGGGTTTTGGCCTTGAGCTCTTTGTCTGAGAGATTTTTATATGCTTCCTCCAACTGCCCGATCTGCTCCACGAGGGGTGTGATGCGCTTTAGCTCTCTGTCGCTTCGGTTGCCGAAGAGTTTACTCATTAGTCCCATAATTATTTGGTTCCTCTCTTCTGTACTTTATGACAGAATATTATAACATAGAAATATGAACAAATAAAGCGCATTCTAATGTGTTTCTAATCCAAAACCATATGGTCGTCTAATCCTGAGATGATATTTTTTCATGGCGTGAAATAAGCGTATAAACTCAACAGCATAAAAAAGGGGTATGGACAATGAAAAAACGAGTAATTGCACTTGTTGGGGCTTTGGTTCTTATAGCGGGTCTGTTCTTTGGGGGACGGCTTCTGCTTGATACGATGAGATATCGAAGGCTCATATCAGAAATTGAGCTTCGGCTCCCGGATCTCACCCAGATTCAAGATGGTACATTCAACGGCGCCTTTGACGCTATTCTTGTGTCTGCCAATGTGGATGTGACGGTGGAAAACCATCGAATCATCGGGATCGTCATCAACGAGCATCATCATGGGCGTACTAATGCTGTGGAGGTAGAAATTGTGATTGATGATGTGATTCTAACACAATCTTTGGACGTTGATACCGTTTCCGGAGCCACGAATAGCAGTAAAGTTATTCTAAATGCGGTACAGATTGCTTTGGAAAACGCTGTAGTGGTACAGCCGTAATGGAAACGATATTTGAAGCACAGGATTTTATTATGAATACAGGTGTGGAGCAAAAAATCTTCGGATTAGCTCCACACGCCATTTATGAAGCCTCGGTCAAAAAACTCCATCTGCTTGAAAGTATGATGAGCTTTTATCGAGAGGAAAGTGAAACCACGCTCCTAAATCGCCATGCTGGGAAGAGCGCTGTGAAGCTAAGTAAGGAGATGATGTTGATTTTGGAGCAGGCACAAGGGTTCGCCCGGTTTTCTGATAATGCCTTCCATATTCTACTGGCTCCTCTGGTACAACTTTGGCGGAAGACAGGTGCAGAAGATGCATTGCCTTCTCATGAAGAGATCAATCGTTCATTGGCACTCTGTGACCCTGAGAATCTCGTACTGGACAAAGCAACAGGCACGGCTTATCTGAAGAAAGAAGGCTCTCTGATTGATCTTGGGGCAATCGGAAAGGGATTCGCGGCTGATATATGTTGTGATCTTTATAAAGAACTTGGCGCATTATCCGCATTTGTCAATTTAGGCGGGAATGTAAAAACCTTGGGCAATCGTCCGGATGGGAAGCCTTGGGTAGTTGGGCTCCAGCATCCGGATCGGCCGAGAGGGCAGTCTTATTGTGCGATTTTATGTGCTGACCAGTCAGTTGTAACATCGGGGGCATATGAGCGTTATCAAATGATCGGTGGGGCGAAGTATCATCACATTCTCAATGGCACGACAGGGTTCCCTTCGGAATCGGACTTGAAAAGTGTGACTGTCGTTTCTGAAAGCTCCATGCGGGCGGATGCGCTATCGACAGCGGCATTTGTGATGGGTCTTGAGCAAGGTGCTGATTTAATCTATCAAGCTGAATGTACTGGAGCAGTATTTTTCACAGACGCAAATGAGGTTTACTTAACAAAAGGCATGAAACAGCATTTTCGGCTATTCGAGCAATTGAAGTGCTATGAAATTTAATAAAGAAAGTGTTTGGTGTTGTAATGAATCAGAGAACAATTAGTCTCCTTTTGGCACTATTTTTTGTCAAGTCTTTTGCCATCCTGTTTGGTATGTCCATCCCGCTCCACATGGTCATCGGTGGTGTAGCCGGAATATTGTCTGTTGCACATGTATGGGTCAATCGGAACTGGTTGTCATCTGTGTGGAAAGCGGGTAAAGCCGGAAAATTGAATCGGAAGACAAGATGGCAATATAGAGTTGACTTGCTTTTGATCCTATCTTGGAGCGTTTGCCTCCTTTCCGGTGTTTTGATCGGGTTCCCCGGCATACTCTATTCTCTGGCCGGAGCAGAAGATTTATTCTTCTTTTTTGTGACACATCTATTTTCTGCCATGCTCAGTCTATTTCTTGTGATTGTCCATGTTGTACAGCATATTAGGCGTATTCAGGCATATTTCAAACAGAAAAAGCCCACTGTTTTGACCAGACTTGTCTGAGATGGGAATTCGTTCAGGTCAGATATAGAATAAAAGCTTCTCGACATCTCTTCTGTTTCTTGCTATACTACTATATGGTACAGATCATATTGCAACGCAGGAGGCAAATTCTATGACACCCCTCAAAAAACCATCTCGCATCGGTGTACTTACAAGTGGCGGGGACGCGCCGGGTATGAATGCAGTTATTCGTGCGATCGTGCGCACCGCCGGTGTACGGAAAGCTTCTGTCCTTGGCATTCGCCGGGGATATTCTGGACTTATTAACTCTGATCTGGAAGAGCTTTCGCCTCGGAGTGTGGATCGGATCCTCACGGCCGGCGGTACCATGCTCTATACGGCACGGAGTGAAGAAATGTTCACGGAGAGCGGTATAGAAAAAGCCGCCGCTACTTGCCGCCATATGGGGATTGACGGACTCATCGTCATCGGCGGAGACGGCAGCTTTAAAGGAGCTTTGAAATTACAGCAACAGGGGATATCCGTCATCGGTGTCCCGGCGACGATTGACAATGACATCTCTTGCACCGATTATTCCATCGGCTTTGATACCGCTTGCAACACAGCCCTTGATTGCGTGGATAAACTACGTGACACCATGCAGTCCCACGAACGTTGCAGTGTGGTTGAACTCATGGGCCGTCATGCGGGGCATTTGGCTTTGCATGTGGGCGTGGCTGCCGGGGCGACTTGTATTCTCCTCCCGGAGCGTCCGGTGAATGTGGAGATGGATGTAATTGAACCGATCCGCATGGGGCGGCTGAAGGGACGGCATCATCATATCATCATCGTGGCGGAAGGCTACGGAAGCGCCCAGGACATTGCGAATCAAATCGAAACCTACACCGGGATCGAAGCCCGGGTGACGATTCTCGGGCATATTCAGCGGGGCGGCTCTCCCTCTGCGCAAGACCGTGTGATCGCAACACAGATGGGTTATCATGCGACAGAGCTTCTGCTATCCGGTCAAAGCGGGCGTGTGGTTATTTCGAAAAATGGCGATGTGATTGACTGCGATATGGTGGAAGGCCTCGCGCAGAAGAAGGATCTTTGCCAGTCGCTCTTTGATGCAGCACAGCGGGTGACAACTTAGGGCGAAATATAAGATAAAAAATACCTCTTGTGTTTCCATAAAAAGTGTGGTAAACTATCACACGATATGGGCCTTTAGCTCAGTTGGTTAGAGCATCCGGCTCATAACCGGACGGTCCCGGGTTCAAGTCCCCGAAGGCCCACCATATAGGGGTATAGCTCAGTTGGTAGAGCAGCGGTCTCCAAA
>Ga0123352_10001407_pt1 | contig 31854 bp, 20 predicted proteins | sample TergutLab28metaG_FD_89700 | JGI IMG/M metagenome (GOLD analysis project Ga0123352, IMG submission 89700) | Labiotermes labralis P1 segment gut microbial communities from Petit-Saut dam, French Guiana - Lab288 P1 | ecosystem: Host-associated > Arthropoda: Insects > Digestive system > Gut ...
AATGACTTTGAAATAGTCCCAGTCGCCCCTATTATTACTGGTATCACCTTTGTTTTTACATTCCACATGCGCTGTATTTCTATTGTAAGGTCTTTATATTTTAGAATCTTCTCGGCTTCCTTTCTAATCACATTTCTGTCTCCTGAGATTTATTATTATTATTATTATTATTATTATTATTACTACAATAGAAAAATACCAGTAATGAAATGAAATTATTACAATATCCGCATTTTTGTTATTGTCATTTCTACTGTACGCTTGCTTGCTTGTAGAGTTTAAAACGAACTACCAAATTCCGCTTCCGGCAGGACCAATTGTTTTCCTTGCAGCCTGTGAAGTATGTTGTGTCCTGTCACACAGGCGTTATAAAGACAAATTACTGAAAGGCTGAGTTTCTATTCTGGAGCCTGGATTAAAAACGGCATGTTATGAAAGATGTGAGTGATTAACGCTTCACGTATACTGAGTTCCGGCTTGCACTGAAGACACAATGAAACTACAGTGTCTGTCAGTCAGACCGCCTGTCTGTCTGCAGCATATTATCAGTGAAATTATTGGAGGGATTAAAAGAAGGATTATGGGGCTCACAGGCACACAAGATATTAACATTTCATACACAGTGAAAGTTAAAAAGAATTTTAGAGATGAGGCCACAGAGGAAACTAGACATAAATGGAAAAATAATATTCCAAAGAGTAGGAGGATGTAGAGTGGATTGATCTGGCTCGGGTTATGTTGGAGTTTCGGGCTCTCGAAATGAAGACAATAAATCTTAGAGTTCTATAAAAGGTCAGACAACTTCTAATTAACTGGGTTATTCATGTTAAAAAAATAACTCTTTTCTGTAGACACATGCGGATATATAACAAGAAAATTAAAATGCACGTGTGTTGCGATATGCGGTGGGAATAAGATAAAGTATTAACCATCAGGAATTGCACTTAATTGTTGAAGAATTATATATGCAAGCATTTTCTGCTTACGATAGCATAAATAGGGCACTGAACTCGCAACCATGACTGACAGTCTTAATGTTGAACACGTATTGTCAGTCAGTCAGTCAAACAGTCAGTCAGACAGTCAGTCAGTCAGTCAGATAGTCAGTAAGTCAGTCCGTCCGTCAGTAAGTCAGTCAGTCAGTCAGAAGTCAACATATGACATACATACTCGGACTCGTTAATTTTTAAAAGGTTTATTTAACGGCGAGGTAAATTTTTATGTTGTCATTTTCAACTTTAGAACAGTGACGTACTGAATAAATGCTGTAAGTTTGTGTGTTGTCACTCCTTCTCAAGACATAGTGATCTGACACAAATACTGTCATTTCTGTGGTGCAAGTTCACAGCCCTCTTCAGAAAAGTCTGCTGTCCCTGCGTACATAGTCACCCCACAAAGACTAACATACACCCTTTAGGGTTTAAGGAAATGGTGTATATTCCAGTAACTGTTCTTTCATACGTTTTAGTGCCGTCAGTAGTGTCATGGCTTTAAAAATTTCAAATAGAAACATCCAAGAATTTCGGAAGGAATTTCAGAGAATGTCAAGCTTTCGTCTTATACATAAACGCATCTTGCGTTAAATCACCTTTTTTAAAATCTTTAGCTACGTTCAATGCGTATTATTACACGTAAATTTGGAGATCTCGCACTCATTGCAGTGTTAAGTGTCTTTTTAATGTTCTTAATATGGGACCGATGAAGCTGAAACATGCAGCCTATTTTATTCTATTTTTTATCTCGTGTACGAATGTTCTGAGTAAAAAAATATACCTGTAACTGAACAACACAACGGGATGTGTCACCTCAAAATATTCAGTTACCACACATTACAACACTGATCTTCTATTTGCGCCTTCTTACTCCACTTGGTCTCTCGTGTTCCGATTTTCGAATTAAAAGTTTAGATATATTTTTCAAAAACCCACATGTGCTACATCGTCATCCGTTAATAACAGTTGTATTTCATTCATTCCTGTTTGTAAAACTTGAAACCCGTGCTGATAGCCCGGGAGAAGAATTCACGTTGTTCCTGTGTTGCAACAGCGCCGGACGTAATTAGCAACTATGGCGAAACCTTGCTCATCGTTGCACTACGCAACCAAATTATGATGTATTCCCTCCTAATCTGTATTTGATAAAACAAGACCTTTAACTGTCATTTGTTACGCTCAAAGACCGGGAAATGTCATTCCGTATAGAGGCTAGGCTACGGCGTGCATGACAGGTGAATCGAGGTTCAACTGTCGTCACAGGCAGCGATGTTTCTCTTTCTCGCACAAACCGGAGTGGCCCTTTGATCTACCCAACTTCTTATCCAAAGTACACCGGAGGCTCTTTGCCAGAGAGGAAGCGGCTGGTCCTGAAAATGGTCAGTCACCTCAATCTGGTGCCGAGGTTAAGAATGCGTAGGTCTGTACGTCTTCCCATCCGTATATCTTTACAGCACTGTGTTTAAGCAAGCATGAAATGACGTTACATAGCAAGAAAAATACAGAGTTCAAACAACTGAACATGTAATCCTAATTTGACAACTTACCACGGCCAGCAAGTATGTAAAATTCAAAGCAGATTTTACACCAAAATCGAGCGTTGTTACTGGCGAAACTTACCTGTAAGAAGAGAAAAAAATTAATTATTTCAGAAATCACAAGTAACATATCTATGTGAATATCGCTATTTCTCGCTCCGTTCTCAAGTGTTTCCGTCAACTAACATCCAACATAAGCCGGTCCCAGTGGCCGCGCGGTCTAAGGCCTAAGTCTACGGCCGCTCGCCTGCTAAGATTGTGGGTTCGAATCCCACCGGTGGCATGGATGTCTGTCTGTTGTGAGTGTTGTATGTTGTCAGGTAGGTCTCTGCGACGCGCTTATCACGCGTCCAGAGGAATCCTACCGACTGTGATGCGTCGTTGTGTGTGAACTAAAAACCTCAAGAATGAGGAGGCCATGCCCCGCGTTGGGCCGCAACGCCACAGAAAAAAAATCCAACATATCAGTGCATGGACCTGTGTGACGAATTTAATTAATGTCATTGCGGTAAATTTTCAATATATTAAAATTTATTGGCATATGTATAATTAACCATATTTCACCAAGAATTCAAGCCTGGCATATTTGGAGGTTCTGTGTCCCAAACTGCCTAGACCATAAATAATTAAGCAGTGAATATCAGCCAAATGCACCAGGAAGAAAAGTTTCAATGTCGCTTAACTGATATGGTCAGAATGAACTGTAGAAAAAAGTGATAAAAATAACGGGCAGAATAGAATACAAAACTGAAAACTGTTTCTTGCCCGTCTATTCTATCCAAATACCCGAAAATTAAAATGCGCAAAAATATAACTTACCTTTTTTCTTCACAGCCTGTGGATATGTAACACGATCTCTCGCCTTAGGAATAAAACAAGCTCAGGGCTCTTGAGGGTTAATCACTAGGTACAATATTCGGACCCTCCTGCAATAACTAGCTGCATTAAGTATTTTAATCTTTTTCCAAATTTATCACGGTAATCAGATACAGGAGGGTGAATATGGCGGAAGATGCAACACGCAGCAATGTCAAATAAATAAAAATGTCAAAGGGTAGACATCAAGGAAGAGACCACTGGCAACATTTAGGCCTAAATGGGTATATTAATGTTTAAACGTGTCTTAAAGGAATAAGATGTGGTACAGACTGCATTCGCTTGGCCCAGGACAGGGTCAAGCGGCTGAATCTAATGAAAACTGCACACATTCTTCGTATGATCTAAAAGAAGAGATATTTCTTGAGTTAGTTTGCGACTGTGAAATTATAAGGGTAGATCCTGATTCACACAGTTATGTAGCTGCTTATGTTACCATCGTAGGAACGGATTCAAGACAACTGCTTTAAAGGACAAGCCAGAAGGCCACACAAAACTATTCAGGCATGAAAATGTATTGCTGTTTGCAAGTTAATCACTTTCAATGGAACACTGAAACACTTACCTACAGTATTTAGATAATTCTAATCAAAATATTTGTGGCGAAGAGAGTGATACTGATAAAGAGAACAGAGAAGGGCATTCTTTGTGTTCGCTTACTTCGCAGCCAGACCACAACCGTAGCTACAGGAGCTAGAAACCGGACAGGCTGCAAACATTCCCCCCTTCAAACAAACGCAGATATACATCTTGTCTGTCGGTAGGCGTTACGCAGTAAACGGAAAGAACTGCCACAGCTTTCTGGGAAGTTCAGCTATATTTATACAGACCTGCCTCCTGTCCGGAGTCTAAAGTTAATTACATGCAGTATCCAACGCCACGGAGAGGAATCCTCCTTAAAGAAGCAGATGATTTCTCCGCTAGTAAAAAAATGAAAGCAGTTTCCGAAATCTGGAAGTCCAATACAGTTTACAAAGACTTGTGACTGGATCCTGTCCTTGGCCAGAAGAAACCACTTCACATCCTTGTACCTTACTTTGAAGTTTATTTCGACGTAACCTTCGCAGTTACGCAGCTCTGCTCCTTTCCTGGAAGTTGTGTATTTCTTGTTACATTAATGCGTGCTACACGTGCCGCCCATGACATCCCACGTGCTTTAGCTATCGTAACAACAAGAGGAGGAGAGTGTAAATTCATCCTCCACTATGTACGTATACTTCCCCGTCGTCCAACAGTCTTCTCTGGGCCCAACGATATTTCTAGCCGAAACAAAAGAAATTAAAAGACAGAAGAATCTGCAAGCATACTAGAAGGCTTAACAGGAAATCGCGAAAGATGTTCAGCACCAGATTCGTTGAAACGCTTCAGACAGACACGGATCCATTAACGGTATAATTCATAATGGATTACGAATTGTTGTGTAGTTTACGCACGGAGTCAGTCCCCGGTAGGCCATTAACGTACAAGCACAAAGGTCGAGGTATACATCTGCCTTCATTACATACACACATAGATAGGCATGATGGGAGTAACGGGGAAGCACTTTACTGTACGATTCTATTTTCAGAATTCTCATAAACATCCACATCGCCCATACTGCCACCATCTCCGTTCAATAACCTGAAACGTTTGCTCTCTTTTCCCCTTGCCACTCCGCTCCACGAAACCACTCCAGTTCCAATAACATGGTGAAATAAGAAAACTGTAACACTTTTTGCCCCTTCGTAGCTTCTAACTTCCCCAAAACGGTCACTGCCTCCTAATCTTCTTGATATAAAAGTTCAGAAGTTTCCTCCCTGTCCTGTTAGCAACATGGCACATTGATGCAGAAACGTGTATAAGCCATTAAAACACCAAAAATAGTGAAATAATGATGTATTGTGTCTAGAATTATGCTTAATGACCATATATTTATCCTATCTGCGGCATGCCATAAACAAGTGTACATTCCAAAAGTGCGTATTTGCCTAAAATAGTAGACACTGATACGCTGTGTGCCACAGCAAAAGAGCTATTCCTTATCCTGTTTGCAGCATCCGACGATTATGAAGGAACTGTCGCACTTTCTACTATATCAACCTAACTTAGCGAATTAAAGACCAACTTGAAACCTTTAAACAACACACGTACATTTTTAAGAGGTACCCATACATTTTCGTGTTTTATACTTTTTTGCACCGTGCATTGTGATACAATCATACAACACAAACCAACGAATGCACAATTTTATAAATTAATATTTAATATCTGAAGTGTCCTACATATTTCGAACCTCGTGTTTTCATCTTCAGGGAGACAGTTGTGTATGCAGTGTGATATGTTTTACATGCATCGGTGTGAGCAGTCTGTTGGGTAGGAGAGTGTGTTCGGCTCAAACACGCCGAGGGTCCACCTTTGGCTTAAGTACGACATTAAAAGTGACCTAGTCTCCCCCATGTTACAGATATCCAGGCTCCGGCCAGTTCATGGCGGGCCACTGGAACGGCGCAAACTTTATCCTGTTAACAGACATAATGTTTGTTGAACCTCCAGCTTCCCTGCCGCAAAACCTTCTGCTACGACAGCACTATACGGCATACTGTTCTGTTTTCAAGTGGCTTCGCCTTAAAACTTACACCAGAAATAGAACTTCGTGTTTATTGACGCTCCGCGCCTGCCTGTCTGCCTGCTTGCAGCCATCGGCCTTACGGATCACACGAAACTTTGCAGGCTTGTGAAGATTACAGTTAGGACTCCCTAACTGTAACCTATTTTATTAGAATAACACAGGCAAATTAAATTCCAGAAATTTAGTTCTACACTGCAGCTGCGTCCGCAGTACCAGAAATATTTCAGACATTTGGGATGTCTGTCAACTTCACACTATTATTGACAAGTTTTTGACAATTTTTTCTCTTTCTCGAATGTAAAGGAACTTTGAAACATGAAATAGCAAAATCTGTATGACGCCCAGAGCTTTATTCTGACTTCGACGTGTATGCCGGCACATTGGTAGCACATGACGCACAACTGATCTTGATATGGTAACAACTGACTCTAAAGTATCTGTGCCACCGTGGCATGAGGGCTTTTATCCCGGAGTAGAAAAAATCTGTGTCAAGTGTCTATAGCCAAGGGATGACAGCTTGCCTGACATCGAGGTCTGCTGCAAATCGCAGCTTAGGCGTCCACAGAGATACGCGTCACTCTGCGCAAGACGGCACCGTAAGGAAGGTGGACCCCATAGTAGTGCTGTAACCAGTAACAAGTCTGGTTGCAGTGTGGGGCCCATATTCATATGCTTATTTTCTTTTGTAACAGAATTTCCGCATACTCTACTTCAAATATGACATTCAGCTCCTGCACACTAAAATGCTGCGTGGATGAAGCATCCCCTTGCTGTATCTTACTGTCGACTGCAGAAACATAGATAAGCTTCCAACCAATCACTAAAAATTTTCTTGAATTTTTAATATTACATTTTATAACCTAAATATATTATGGGGTATTTAGAATACCGTTTCAATTGCTATAGACAAATAAGGAAACTACAGCCCTTCATATTTTTAAAACCCTATTATACATTATATTCAGTACCGACACTGGAGGAGGGCGGGATAGCGTAGTCCGTACAGCGACTCGCTACGGGCCGGACAGTTCGGGGTTCGAATCCCGTTGGGGCGAAATTTTTCCCATCCGTCCAGACGGGACTTGGGTCCACCCGGCCTTCTGAACAAAGGGTACCAGATATCCTTCCGGGAGAGAAAGCGGCCGGGGCGTGGCCTTAAAAACACACGCACGTCTAGTGCAGAGGCTACTCCCCTTCTGGGCCTTCACGGCCTGGTATAGGGTGAACTTTAAGTGAACCCACACTTTAAGGACGTAAACGTTCTTGCGGTTACATAATTATGCATCACTTCTGTGTCCCCTAACATTATTTTTAATATGAAAACTATTTTATAACTAAAATTCAGTAAATTACAGTAGCGGTACTTACGATACCTGATACATCGATTCTGAAGTCGGAGTACATTTAACCATATCATGACTGTCCTTTACACAATTTATACACAAAACCTCAGTTTCTGCCTCACAGAGAATGAACTCTATGCCCTCTGTAAGAACCTATCGCTTAATACCCTAAAGAAAGGGTGAACAACCTTAGTTCGCAAAGGGGCACATTCACTATTGTGGGTTGATTCGTCGACCGCGTGTGCAAAAGTCGCAATAAATGGTATGCCTAGCATCCTAAATTATTTTGTAATTTTTGTAATAGGTCTATACAAGTGTACTTCAGAAACCTTACGAAGGGCCGCATAACGCAACACGGCGGGCCGCAAATTTTACACCCCTGCTCTACAGGGAAATAACAGCTGTTTATTGTCTGATTCATATGGTACGCACAAACATAGAGTTTACAAAGTGCAGATTCGTTTAATGATATTATTACCGTGAATAGAGTTAGCACTGCGCGTAGGACTATCTTGTTTTAATATCACCGTATCAGAACAGAGTCTATATTTAGAGATCAAATTGCCCACATTCGAGAATGGAAAACAGTGAAATGAACGTTGTGAAGATATACAAATTTTAAGAACAGTGTGCAAAAGTGAAACAAACTTAGTGTTGCCTTATTGAACACGTAGCAGGGCGGATTTTAAATCCGACTCCTACACCAAAGCGAAAAAAGAAATGTTAGTTTTAAGTTATCTTAAAATAGAGTGGCGAAGATGAAATTCAAATATCATGAAAGTCGATGATCTGAAAGTTTAAGAAAATGGAATAACAGTTACAACGGTACAAATCATTTCAAAGAAGCTCAGAGCAGTTGGTTACGGAGACAGACACACAGAAATAGTAAGACTATCTGAAGAAGACAACAGTAATCATTTACAGCCGCAAGAAGTAGCTTTGAAACCAATTTTCATATCCATTTTGCAATTCAATTCGACAGACATTTCATGAGCTTTTGATTCGAATTCCTTCTCTTTCTTGTTATTATGTCCGTAAGTTATTTCACTTGCTTTAAATTTCTTTCTCTGCGTCTAGGCTTCCTTTCCAATTCGCACAAAAAAAAAAGAATGGGCGCATGTATAGAAACAGTAGCAGATAAAGAACTGGAAATAAAAGCATTAGAAAATAACACATTACGTTCACATAAAAAGAATACAAGTTGCAAGAAATATAAAAACAATGGAGATGGAGTATCTTGAATGCTCTGGCATCAACTCACACCATCTTTGTATCAGACGAACAGGCTTATAATCCTATAAATGAACAGTAACATGAGTGCAGTACAGTCGAAAACTGAAATAACTGCAATACATTAAATAGCTTTCTACTTCTGAATCATAAATCTGAAATCCTTTATTTCCCCATACAGAATATGCAATATAAGTAATCAGTTTCATCAAAGTTTATATTTGAATGTAGATATTAGTATAAAATAAACAAAAAATTAATTTCAATATATGCACATACATTAAACATATTATGTAAATGTAGAAGAATGTAAACTCACAGTCCGCACACAACTGTGTCTACAAGCAACAATAAGTCATGTTTCGACTATATGTAGTCACCATCAGGCTGAACACAGAACCATAAGTAGGAAAAAGTATAATAATATGCAATAAAAATATTATGGAAAATATCTCGTATTACTTGAAAACTTTAAAGCAAGACAAACCCTCATCCCCAATATTTTTTATTACATTGTATTATAGTTTTTTTTCTACTTATGGTTCTGATTTCAGCGTGATGGTGGCTACATAATGTATAGCAGAAACGTAGCTTATTGTTGCTTGTAGACAAAGTTGTGTTTGGACTGTGAGTTTACGTTCTTATTTATTTACATGTTCAAACACATCAGGGACGCCCTGTCTGAAAATTATAAACATAATATAATGACAATATATAGCCTAAATAGTGCAATGTAGACCCGTTACTAATTTATGCAACAAGATAAACTTTCCATTTTGGAAACTCTCCAGCGACGTGGTTTCATCACACACAAACATTTCAGTAACTGGTTTTCCCTCCGTCTCCAGGTGGACCGCTGGTCCAGTGACGGAAACCGGCTTTTGAAACGACCCTCCAAGGTATGACATTAGCAACACTCCACCTTAAGACGAAATCACACCAAGTTTCTAAACGGTTGTGGAATAAAATCCAATATGATGGACAATATAAGAAACAACATTCAGGCCTATGGGAAATCAAAATCGTTGCATCTCTTCAGAGGTGAAAACATCCAATATGATGGACAATATAAGAAACAACATTCAGGCCTATGGGAAATCAAAATCGTTGCATCTCTTCAGAGGTGAAAACAAACTCTCGTTCCAAATTATATAAATAAGCAAAAACTTTCAACTCTATAATTATAAAAATTATCGCAAATTTAATTACGCTAATTTAAGCACTGGCTAAGGAAAAATATATATTTTTTTTAAGATGGTATATCTGTGTAAAGTAATAACGGGAATTTAATAATTTTCCAACAAGATGCGACTTATTCAGTTTATTGCATTTCTGTAGGCAGCTCTACATGTTTCAGATGTTGACACCCATCATCAGGAGCTCGTACAGCTGTAATTACAGCTTCTGGTACTAATTAACCGGATCTACTACCATCCGCTCTCGTTGTTGAGTTGGAACTTTATTTACAGTTTATTTACAGCTGTACCAGCTCCTGATGATGAGTGTCAACACTCGAAACATGTAGAGCTGCCTACAGAAATGCAATAAACTGAATAAGTCGCATCTTGTTGGAAAAGTATTAAATTCGATTCACGATGCATGGACCCATGTATATACTATATATATATATAATGGGAAATTAGGTTGACAGCGTTGGTGCGAAGATGGAGTCCTAGGTTTACTGTGAGAATGTATTTTAAATATGAAAGTGTAAAAACAATACAAAGAAATAAGAGAATATTTCGTGATGTTCTTTTAACAAATTATGAATGAATATGATACCACAAGTTTCCCATGGACTTCTGTGAAATCCTTCTTCCACACACATCGTGTCAACATTTCTTACGTTTTAAGGCAACACCATCCCGTTGTGCAAATTAATCACCAGCAGTCAACCCACACAACATACCACACTATAACCTTTGCACATTCACATTTATTTTATCCCACTTCATGTTTCGGGCAATCATTTTGACCATCATCAAGCAGAAGCAAAATGCAAGTACAAAAGGAAAATTTCTATAGAAGCCCTTTTATACTTGTTTTTTTCTCACCCTGATGATTGTCAAAATGATTGCTCGAAACATGAAGAGGGACAGAATAAATCTGAATGTGTAAAGGTTATAGTGTGGTGTGCTGTGTGGATTGACTGCTGGTGAGTTCTAACGTTCCCAGGCGAAAACAATGAGTTTAGCTATCACACAACCCAACAAAACGTCTAACAGATATCCAGTTGCCTCAGTTTTTCTTATAAAAAGAGAATTAATTCCAACAGAAGGAAAGAGACCTACACGTTTCGCGCCTCAGTAATTCAACAAATTACTACTGGACTTTAAAGCTGTATGTTAAGTGGGTTACATAACACGCCATCTTTTCCGAAATGTTAGCTTGTTTTTTGTAACAACCTGAAACTGCCTGAAACCCGTAGTGAATATAGGATATTACATTACATATTTCGCAAGATGCTAAAAGTCCATATGTGTGTCAATTTGCATACTTCTCTAGCTTAAAACAGTAATTGCTACGGGGATGTTTGTTGAATTCTTTTGGTAAGGAAACAAATCAGGTTCCAGTGGCTTATACACAAGCAGTCATACCAATGGAATAGGATGAATTTTTGTTCTAAAGTGAAGTATATTTATTGAGCTACAAGGTTCGTTGGTACAAGCATGCAACCGTCCAGGTTGGTAGCACTGTAGAAGAACTCTTCACTATGCGCCAGTGTCCTGCTGAGTTGCTTGATTAGAATGTGAGTCGCTGTTCTGCGTCTCATTTAATTAGCGTGTGGCCGAGCAGACGGGCATAACGAGCTGCTCTAAATTAAATTTAAAAACAAACAACGAACAACTTGACCAGCGCTGTAACGCAGAGAGAAAATATTCAGCTACCGTAGAAGAAACACAATTCCAAACCTCCCTATTGTTACATTATTTATATTCGTAATCAAATTACAAAATATATTCCTAGTTTTAAATATAACATATATTATGACCTAGTAAGTTATTTATCAGTCCATTATATGTAAGTGTCCATCTGAAAGAGATTTTCTCGCGGCTTCTTCTCATAAATATACTCCCCATAACTTTCCCTCTCATTCCATAAGAACAAAATGCAAGTTAGGTCAGGGGTGTAAAAATATAGGTCGCCAAGACGATTAAATTTTGCACCGTGATGCATAATATTTTTCGTAACGGCCTTCATGTTGCCGTTTTGGAGCCTACAATTTTAAAGTGACTCCTACATTTTTAGAAAATATGTGTACCCGTGACAGCAGCCAGACCATTATATCCTAATTATGTTCTCAGTGTCAGTCCTAGTAATATATGTACCTCATTCAAGCAGAAAGTACTTTTTTGAAAGTGGAAACTGAAAATGATGTTAACAAAATTTTCCAGTGTGAAGTCTGCAGTACAATACGTTCTGTAGTAATTAGTTCAAAGGCATATTACGTGTGTTGACCTTGAGATTCTAGAAGAGAAAAAAGTAATATGATCAGCAGCCTTTTATTATTATTATTATTATTTATTATTAATTAAAACGATACAAGATACTAAAATGCTGAACAAAATGTACTGAAAATACATAAAAAAAAGCTGCTTTAAGTGAAAGGCATAAAAAGGTATTTCGATGTGTGAGATATAGAACATATATTCAAATAAATTTGCAGAGACAAATAAGATTCTACGATTCGAAAAATTTCCCATCAGCGACAGGTCTTGATGAGGTGCATAATTAACAATATATGTGAAATTTTACCTCAGAGATTGTATCAAAGATCTGGAAAACTCCACGAGATTGTGTGCTGCATATCGTACAAGAAGCAATACATTAAACTATTGTTACCGTTGATCTTGGTTCGAAGCCAGATCAAAAATATGCTCGGCGGAGACAGGCAAAAATACGTGAGAAGAATAAAGTAAAAATTAGGAATTCTAGCAAAAGAATTTCGCTTGTGTACAATACACTGGTACACTGTGAGGGTGTGGACTTCAAGGTTACTTGTATTAAGTTTATGACTGTGTTTATCACGCGATGGAATGCGGCATGTTTTTAGCTAGGGTTACAACCATATTGCCGCTTTTTCTCCCTGGGTACAGTATACTCTATGCCCCTTTCGGCTTACATCAATCGGACAGCTGTTATGCTTGATGAGAATAGAGGCTGTGAAGCACAGGCTGAGTTCGGGGACTTCTTAGCGAACACTCGTGTGAGGAGGCTGAAGGGGAAACTTGACGATAATAAAGAGGTGTATTTTGTTGATAAAATTTCTAACAGTGCCAGACACAATAAATTGATTGTGAATATTAAAGTATAAAAATTGAAGTGATTGTGAGAATAAAACTACAGAGGCCTAACCACAAATATCCTTCTTGTCATCTGGTGGGGAGATACGTAACGTTTCCTGTGACGACCACACGTTATATTCCCTGGGTGGAGTTCGTGTTCCCGTCTTTGAGATTTGGCCGGTTATACTATATAGCGATCAGTGCGTTTGTACAGTGGTCAGTAAATTAAGACAAAAACACTTTTGGACAGAATTCTAAACTGATAGTACCTTTTACCTGTGTGACAGAAGTTACGCAGACATTCCACTGCTTTACACAGTCCGTATGGGGAAGCAGTGGAACAAGATACAATATTTGCAAACACACCTGACGTAACTCACCTAGCAGGCAATTTTAAACTTCTGTAATTAATTAAAAAACACTTCTTTAAAAAAAATCATTTTCAACTATCACATCTCTAACGACGTACTGATTTTTTTCGCTGTATTTAAAATGAAATGAAAGTCACTATTTAACGGAACATCGCATCGAAGATGTACAGCCTTGGATATATCATATTTTGCTAGAATACTACCATCCTCAACAATAATCAAGTCAAACTTCAGCAAAAATCAAATTTAATCTCATATAGCATGAAAAATTACTTTGTCAATACTCCCATTATCTCGCTAGTAGAATGTTCATTTAAATACACCCGACAACAGGACTAATCCTTGAAAACGTGAGTATCATTTAGTTGGTCAAGTTATTTCCTTCTTTAAAAAAAACCAGAACGCTCAGCGTCTCATTTGCAAAATTCCGCCATTGTCTATTAGTACAAATCAGCAGGATCATGGGAATACCTTCAAACTTTATAGCTGTCAAGAAATGTTTAAATACTGTCTTCCACCCTACGAACGGGAGATTTATTTTTACCCGGCAAATTGAGTCCCTCTGCTTAATTCGCAAATTTTCCATGAAAGCTTCTGTGGCAGTGGATGTGTAGATCCACATATTCATACATACGAACATTACACTGTAGTTTTCATCAAGAAACACGAATATAACTTGGGCTTCCATATTCCACGTCATGGATATTATTCGCAGCCAGCAGACAGCAAGGGAAGGCGAAGTGAATAAGCGGAAATTTTCACATAATAAAAATGCTTATGGGTTTTGTTACATAACGGATAACTGGCAGAATACATACACTCCGAAATTCATCAGGAAAGGACCAGTCAGCCTGCGAGGTTTACGTCTGGCCTACATCATCTAATTTCCATGGTCGGTCTCCCCCCCCCTCTCTCTCTCTCTCAACAATACAACCTACACAACAGTGAAGAACACATACACACACAAGCTACGTTCCACCTCTTTCTCCGTTCCAGCCGTTATGAGATGGATATTCAATTGCAAAATATTAAAAACTGAACTCTAGTACTTTCGTTCACGGACGCGTGACTGCATACAGCATATTGGCTCACCACAACACACAGACAGATGAATAGAGGGGTATGTAACACTATGAAGTTCGTGCATGATTCATGAATGTTTCTTTTACAGGAAAAGTGGAGGGAGGAATGCAAAAGCGCAAAGAGTAGAGTAACTAAGAAATTTAAGAGCGAGTGTAGGTACGATAAGGAAGAAAAAAGAGAACACTGCCGTTACTTAAAGCGTCTATTCCTCATGTATGTCCTGATGTAAATTCTCCTCAGCCCTTAAGAACTAGCCATTATGTTAACAAGGGAAGTTGTATAAATAACACGGAACATAAAATGTGGGAGAGGGTAAAATATGTACCAACAAAATGATGGATCACATGCAGATAGCTAACTTCATGCAATAAAACGCCGCCACAGCGCCATTTAAACGCTCAAGTAATACTTATAAAAATGTCAGACTAGCCTCGTCAATGAGTTCTAGAGCTCATCTTCACGTGACTTCGTACAGCATTAAATTTCACAACTCTGAATAAAAAGGAAAAGCTTTTCTGCAAAAATTTGAAACAGTACCTTCATATTTCCTTGCATTTCAGTTCATCAAGTGTTTAATTTCATTATTTATGTGTAATGGTTGGGGGGGGGGGTGTGGAACTGGAGAGGAATTAGCTAATACTCGTTACCTTCGTATGTAAACCATCTACAATTCGATTCAATGGACGCTCGGTTTCGCTATGCACTGTACTTTATACTATTCCGTCTGGTAACTGTAGGCCTGCAGCTCCATAGCTCCCATCTGTAATAGTCAAGTGATTCATCACTGGCACACTAATATGTTTACTGTAGGTATTTATGCTATTGTACCCAAGGATAAATTGGTATTATTTCGTATTCTTATTTTTTTTATTAACAAAATCTTAAATTTAGCTCTAATACCGGATTATGTTTGACTAGTAGCCAGAAAACGTTTTTAAATGGCTGATTTTTTTCATCCCCTATAAGAGTATTCTGTATTTTGTTACATGTGTCTAAGTAACCTACATAAATAATACGTAACATAATTATATTTTTCCAAATATGAACATAATGTCTAAGAGAAGCAGGTCTATTGGAATGTGATATGAAGTTCTTACGAAGATACTAAGCACGACTCAAAACCTTCTGTAAAACTATGCCGTGTCGACTGATAGATAATTATCACTTCCTGAGAAACGGTCAAACAGTCCAACAAGAGTATAGTACAAAAACACTTCTTGATCTGCTTGACCCTGAACACGAAGGCACTTCGCTCTGCCGAAACGTCGGTAACATCCAACGAAACGTAAATCTTCAGGACTACTGATACTTTGACAAATTCTGGAAGCAAGCAGCCTCACCATGAGCAGTTCTACAGTACTCCTAGTTGAAGACCTTTCGCATTGGTATGTGAGTTTAAATGATATTTCCTTACTGATCGGTTACAATCAACTGGTAGTAAAATTCAAACGTCGTACGTATGTACGATTCGTATAGGCATGTGGCACCTAATCAGAGTGGCGCATGATAATACACATTTATCAGAAACCAATAGCTTAATCTAAGTTAAGCATTTCTCGGTTTGTTTAACCACGAAATGTGGGTGCTTCACATTCATTACGAAAATTTCACTTTATGCTTTATTATATATAAATAAAGGTCTATACATGTGCTGCACACTAATTCTGAATGTGATTTTGTGGTGCGTTTAATGGTAGAATGATGAATCTGGTCGCAACGACACACGATCTCATTCACTTCGAACAGGCTTCTGCATACTTACGTAAACCAAGAAGTAAAACGCGAAAAGAAAGAAAGGCAGCGTTAAGAATGTGGGTGTTAGCCTTTGCTTTCGTTAATTACCAATTCTCACGACAGACGGTGCACGCCTTGAGACTCGGCAACCTGCCGTGTCTCTAGGTTACTAACAGTTCACATTAATACTTCACGTAACATTGAGAAGTACAAGAAACTAAGACGGTTACGTTTTTGTTACTTAACTTCCAGGTTCCTACAGGCTTTCAAAAATTACTTTCGCAATAAAAACAGTAAGTTTGCAGCACAATGCAGTTTCCTTAGTAGGTAAAGGACGGCAATAACTGTGTCCTTGTTTGAAGCAATATTTGTTACTTGTCTAGAAGCAGTGAATAAATCTACGAATTACTTGCTTCAAGGTAGCAGGTTGCTGTACTGAGGTTTTAACTTAGGGCCCCTGAATCCTAAATAAGCAGCAAAAATTCCAGCACCTTCGACGAAAAATTTCCTTAAAAGTGATAATTCATGTTTTGTACATTACGGTTTAAATCTCGTACATTTCAACATGGATTACTTTTAAAGATTTTAATTCGTGTTTGCGCCACAGAAATGAAATTTATGTTGCTGGAATTCATTTAACTACATCACCAAATTCTAATCCGATTTAAAAAATAAAAGAATCGTTTAGCATAACCAATATGGGTAAAATTAGTGTCCCTTACAAATTTACACTGCTACACACACGCTGAATCTAGACTCTACGTTATGTCAGTACGCATTTCCATACGATGTGTGTTAGGATCTACACCAAGCCCTAAAAATAAATTCTAGACCATAGCCAACGAAATTTTTTACGTTTCTTCAGAATAGATATTTTATAAACCAGATGAGCCATTTCGAAGTTATAAGACGGGGCGTGAACAAAAACCAGACAGAGAATACAAACACAAGTTTATTATTAATGCCTGAACGTTACATCTGAATTAAACAATGCATATATAAAAGCCATAATCCAATACAAAAAGATTTCACAGAATTATAAATAAAAATATGGCACATTATTCGCAGACACCAATGCTCATTTTACGTTTACGTTACGTTAATTATGGCCTTGGACAATCACGAAATGTAATTCTCAGCACATAGTAAAAGTACAGGTGTTGATATTCAAACAGAGTATCCAATTGCGGAGATAAGTAAAGAGCTCTTAGCATTTTTAGCATACGGACAGAGAAGCAAAAAGGAAATACTAAGTCTTGAAGTGGGTTTTAACAGCAATAATGCTAATACCACCTCAAACTAGGGGAAGTAGCTTGCCAAAAAAGAATTAAAACGCAGTTGCAGACGGCCTGCAAAGTAGTCTACAGTGTCCCAGCCAATAGATTAGCGATTCCAATCACGTTGCAGGACTAAGCATCTTGAGGTTTACTCCTGCCTGGACCGACGAGTCGGATGAGACGAGATTATAACAGGTGTTATAAAGCGGAAAGGAGTAAAATAGGCCAGCCCAATACCACAAGCGTCCAAGTTCCTCACAACAGAGGAATAATATAAAAATACACAAGTTGAAAAACACATGTACGGATATAAGATACAAAACATTAAAAATGGGCATGAAGCCAACATACACACATAAATATTCATCGAATTTTTAACTTTCCAAAAGAATATCTGGAAACAAAAGCGAATATGTTGTGGAATAACTTCCTTCAAGTCTCTAACCTATCTTGTGATTAATCAGCATTTTATGGCTGCGAAATTCAGTCTCTTACATTTAGGAACACGACGGCAATGTACATACAACATAGTACAGAAGCACGTCCGTGCAACCATTGTTCCGAAAAGCAATAAGTGTTACATATTCTGAGAGTGTGTCTGTAGCATTATATGCATGCGCCATAGTGTTATCTGTGGTCTGCTCGGCTCTGCAGTATTTTTTCACATTATCTCAGTAACGGCGCGATTTTACAAAAGAAAACCGTTATTGAACACAAAGTGTGTGTCTTAATTTTCTCTAAAACTGTATTCCAAGAAGACGTTAGGGATATGAACATAAATGTAAGTTCATCTTTATGTAAACTACCCGTTTTTCTTGTCAGATTTTAATAAAATTTGTATTTTCGGCAGATTTTCGAAAAATCCCCAAATATCAAATTTCATGAAAATCAACTTCAAGAAGCGTCATCCCCGTTGTGTTTGTTAGAACCTAAGGTAATAATTCTATAAGGATATAGCAGTCATAACACAACTATATATCAGCATCAACTACATGTTTCCGCCAGTGCTGCTGTGGTCATCATCAGGTGTGACACTCAGCTGCCACCACAGGCAAGAAAATACTGCACCACAGGACCAAACACCGGCCCAGGCCTACCGCAACCCACGGGGCATGAACCGACTCGACACGTACATTACATTTTCATAGACAAGCAGGATAACACATGTTATATGCTCGGTTCTTTACCATCTGCACACACGCCCACCGACTTTGTGTAAAACGAGATCTCGTTCCCCCTTACCTACACTAATATTAATAATTGTTCTGTGTTATATCATATCTATATAGCTTCTCTGATAAAGTGTATCCAACCTGATGATGGCCACAGCAGCATTGGCCGAAACATGTAGTTGATGTTGATAAGTTATGTACACCTGACAATATAGATGTGTTATGGCTGCTATATCCTCATAAAATTATGACCTTAGTTTCATGGAAATCCGTCCAGTGGGAGCCGAGTTGTTCCATGCTGACAGACGCACAGATGGACAGACGTGACGAAGCTAATAGTCGCTTTTCGCAATTTTGCGGAAGCGCCTAAAAAAGTAAATAGCCGTTTCTGTGAATCGAACATTGCGTCGAAAATAATCTAGATAAGGCGTTACCACAGCAATGTAGACAAAGAATGAAGTCTTCTAGGGTGCTACGCCTTGTCGATTGGTTAAAAGTTCGAATCGTCGTACCTTCATCTTCATCACTCCACTTGGATTGCCTAACCTTGATGATAAAGGCGCAATGACTTTTCGAGATATAGGTAACACTCTCGTGAAAACACTTGTACACTTGTAATTATGGAATATGAAGGGTACGCCAAATTTGTCGTATGTAACTCTGTTTCTCCATGACCGCAGTGAAATCATGACCACTAATACTCAAGCGTAGTGCACAAATTTATTAACACATCCGTGCCAAATGCCGTGCCTTTTTTCACTTTTCGTTTGGCGTGAGAGAGATTCACATCAAAGGAAAGATGTTCGAAATTCAACAACCGGCACAATATGGGAAGAAACACTAAGAAAACGCTTCTTCTGAACAGTTCATTTTCCAGAGATAATGTACTATTACGCGGTTTATTTCTACGATATTCTGGAAACAGGAAGTGCAAATACTGATTCTATTTCTAGGCATTCTAGGGACAGGTTTTATGAATACAAGGTTCATGCGGAGGTGTTACATCTGTTAAAGAGTGCGGAAAAAGAGAAGAAACTACTGAAAATCAGTTGAGATATAACTGATGATAAAGAAATGGTCAGTACGCTGAAAATAAAAACTCTCAGGTACGGCAATCTTCCAAGCATAAACTTTATACTCATATGCCAAAGTCACTACCTCTCCTTCGTGATGAGGCAGTAAAACGAACTATTTGTCTGTTAGTGTTACTGGCGCGTATAAATCAGAGGTCGTTGGTAGACATCGCCGATTTGGGTCAGAGACCACGTCCAGTTGATTGGTTTTCAGAGGAGCAGCAAAGTAATTATTCAAGCTGAAAATAACCATCCTTTCAAAATCAACAATCAAAATATTTCTAGCACAACGCCTACTTTACTTAATTTATATAGTCTATTTATTAATTACATTCTCAAAAAATAAACACATTTGAAATATTTAGTCTACTTCCTTCAATTTTATACTTCCCATTCATCGGAGTGAGAAAAGCATGTTAACATGATTATGAAATTTGTAAACACCCCAGATTCAAATTTCTAAACAAATCGTGTTCTCGAAACAAATCGAGATTGAAAGCTGCTAGTGTACTGCAGGTGTACTGTTTCACCACATAAATTGATATATGGACACATTCGAATGTGAAATGAGACATCTGGTATAAGGTCCTGTTTCTTTATTTTTTAGTGAGTCTGTTAGAAAAATCCGCCACAAATTAAGGCAAGAATTCGTCGTCAGTTCTTCACTTTTCCTTAGTCTAACAATGAGCCAGTAAGTATATCCATCAGACGCAACTAATATTTTGTTCTTTAGTAAATCATAAGTGACGTTTCACATAAACAATTATTTGTTTATTACATGGTATTATTATTTCATGTAAGGGGTGGCTACAGCTCCAGGAATTCTAAAAATACCTCGTTTCAACGTTTAATAACAAGTAATTTTCTATACGAGCATTTAGCAGACACTAATAATTAAGATTTAGTTTAAACTTAAAGTTTTAAAATGGTACTGCTTCATAGGTGTACAAAATTTTACTTCATAGTAAGCACAAACACAGTGTGCTCCCAACAGAATCACCAAAGGGTGAATGCTGTTTGGGAAAATAATGGTTTTTCAGTGTGAGAAACACAGACAGTATATAAATACATAAAAGTACACAAAAGAAACGAGAATTTTACATTGTTAAATTAGACTTTATAAGGTTAAATCATATAGGAATCTGTTCTTTCAGTTTCTTGCAAATAAAGCTTAAAATTAAATAAAATTCGGAAGTTTTGCCTCTCAGATTTTCAATCCAAATTATATTCTTACATTCTGGAAAGCAATCTGGGCTCAATTTTACACTGGTGCATGAAGGAAAACACTTTTCGAGGAATTTAGGTACCGACTACCAGTTACTGCAATATGAAACCCAGCTTATGGATTATTCTTAAAAGGAACTCCGATAGAGCTTGTGAAATGTATAATACACAACACAAATCTAAATGATTATAAATTGAAGCTAAATTTAAAAAAAAAATCATTGTGCATGTGATATCTGCGTCGCTGTGATTAGCTCTGAGAAAAAGAAGTTTTCCTATGTGGAATACGTGAACATTCTACAAATGACGTGTGCAAGAAACTAAAAGTAGGAATTTGAAAGTACGCCAAATGTACTGCACCTTGAAATTGTCTGTTAATATCTGTAGAAATTGTCTTACATTTAGAGAGATATCGTGTTCTTGCAATGACTGATCAGAATAGCTTATCATGGTCTACAAATAAGCACTACTTCTTGAAACACCTTAGGCTACCAGGTGCATTTCATCAATACGTTCTGACGCTAACCTTTTATATTATCACTTCAGCGACACACAGGTTGAAAGGTAAAGCAATCCCGTACAGGCCTGGAAAAGCTCTGAGGGTTCCAGGAGACTGAGGCTCCCAGATATCATGACAGTCGGCTCATGAAGGTAATAAGGCTGTCAGCCCTACGCACTGGCCGCCTTTACCCATCAAGAAATATTCCTCGTACCCATTTCTTTTAGGGACTGAGTCGACCTCAAGAGCCAGAGTGCGGCCGGAAGCATTGTGTAAATTAAAATTTCAAATAACATAATCGTGAATCGTACCCTCGAACTCCCGGCTTCTAGCGCAGTGCGCAGCGCAGCGAACGCAGAATACCACAACAATTTCACTGCCATACCAACAACATTTGTCCACCCTATCTACCTCTACAAATGGTGTAAAGTACACTTTCTTTTTAACCACGAAGTATGTACCTCATCTCGAATTTAATGTTACAGTGCACACAAATTTTAAAGATAATTATATTGGAAACCTTCGATACTTCCACTTGTTAACGAACTCCATGGTGACTCAGGTGAACCACTCACCTTGAAGATACAACAAAGAATTTGAGTAGTCCCAGACTTGGTGTACAGAGTTTATTTCAATTTAAAGACTGTTATGCAGGTCGAAATAAAATATTACGAGACACTTCCATATCACTTCATATGAATTTGAAAATAAATATCTTAAAATCTTTAAAAGACTTCTATTCCGGTATACAATATCCATTTTTAAATAAGTGCCCGTTAAATATTCCTGTACACGAGAAAGAAACATCAACAAATAAAGCCAAATTGATATAGGTGTCGTAGAACGGAGGACAATAATAAAATTGATCTTCAAAACTTCCACAAGCTTAGACTGGATCAATTGGCCCTGCATGCAACCAAATGGCAGGTCCGTTTGGAATCGTATTATGCATGCATTGTCATTCGAACTTTATATGAGACTTAAATGACGTTATTCGTTTCTCACCCTCCAGTGGATTTTATTACTGCACGAAGGTTTTCTTCAACCTACATTTTAAGGTCCATATAACTTCCAGCTGGAAAACAAAGTGTCGCATTGGGCAAGAAATATATCTCATAAATGTTACTGAGATCTGTTGTATAGCAATTCCGGGAAAGTTGCCGAGGCGTCAGTGACGTCGCATTCTTTAGTTTGGTGGGCTAAAGCAGTCCTCTAGAGATGCAAGCACGTGTGCTTCTTCAGTGAGTCTAGAGAAGTTCTGAGAGAACGTAGCGAATGTTGACGCTCTTTTGCAAGAATTATGACTTATATTATGATATAAGTTTGTTAGTTTTATGCTCGAACTTTCGCCTAGTACTCACGAAATATTTCGTAATTACTTCCAGTCGAAACAACCACGCAATCACGATACATTACAGGTTTACAGCGTTGTTTACCTTGCCTTTACACCGCGTAGCAGCCATATTCTTCATTTTGTTAGGAAGGTGTGTGTGGGGGGGAGGCGGGACGCAGTATCACTTCCTGATGATTTGGATTTGGAGAGACGCCGCAAAAATTAGGGGAGAGATGCCGTGCTTAAATAATTTCAAATCAGTTTGAGAAATTAAACATATACATTTCAGAGTATAAAAAATGACCTGCTCCAGTGATGTCTTCCAAATACACTGAATCTTGGTGTATAAAATTATGATGAAATTATAAAAAATCGTCGCACATATTCAGACTCTCTGGGCAGCAGTTTTTCCCCACACACAGTGTTCTTGCCACTGCATACAGGCTTGCTAGAGAAATATGAATTTTAAATAATTTCAGTAATGAAACAGAAACTTCAGAAAATGTCTGCAGAAAATTTGTCTTTATTCGGAGTTCAAAGAAAGAAAGGGAACATGGCTGGAATATTTTTTAACTTGCTGAGGAAAGTAGTGTCCAAAAATAGTCTTTCTGGCAAACCTGGAAATACTTTCAACATTGAAGAAAGTGGCACACAAATAAATAACGAACCTGAATTTGTAATAACAGAAAAGGGGTATCACTTTTTTCATGTTGTAACATCGAGGGAAAAGAGTAAAGATATTACAGTGATGGCACTCCGTAATGCTGCAGGTAAACTTCTGCCCCTGTTCTACTATTACGGACGTCAGCAAGAAAACAGGATTTCGGTGATGGCTTACCCACAGGGACAGAGGTGTACATAAACCTGAAATCATCGTATATTAATTAGCACCGACGTGTCCTTCAAGTGTTTACAGCATTTTCTCAAATATTGTTTCAGGGAAGGTCATTCTCCCTTCATCTGGCTACGGAGATCATTGCAGCTCCCATTTTCTGCTACAGATTGGTGTTGAAAATAATGTTACTATCATTTTTTACGGGTCACCTACTCACCCTTACAGCCTTTGTGCAAGTGCACTTTGGGCCTTTAAAGAGTTACTTAAAAAACGAAGCCTCAGCTTGTAAAATCACTCGAAATCGCACGGCGCGACTCATTGGGCTTGGTTGGAGTAAAGTTGCTTCCGTTGATGTTGGTGTAAGTGGTGTTGAGTCAACGGGTATTTATCCTTTCAACCGCATCCGAGTTCCTGAAATATTTGTTCTCAGTTTCTGATACCAGCGAAACTATCCTTCTTCGGAAGAAGCTCCTCCAAATATGGCTACGGCTTGTGTAAGCTCTACTCCAGTAACCAATCCTCAAAGTGTGTTACCTGTCTCAGCAGAAACTTCATTAAGTACTCTGAGTACTACACTTCCTTCTACCACTTCCCTTTACGAAATTACTTCCTCCAGATGTTTGAAGAATATTAGTCCAGTACCAAAAATACCGAGAAAATATGCAATTAAAAAATAGCAACTTTATTCTTTATCACTGAAGAAGCTAATAATTTCGAGGAAAAGAGAAAGAAGTAAAGATGAAATACAAAGAGCAGAGAAATCGGAAGTGAAAACAGCCTCAATACTTCAGGTCTACGTGGTCAGAAGATGCAAAAATAAATTTAAAAAACCAATAAAAACACATATTCATAAACAAGAGCCAGCAGAATATTCTGAAAACAAATGCCGTGAGTTCTGGGAAAACTACGTGTGATCAATAAAAGAAGATGACTGGATGAACAGTGTGAGCTGCAGACACTGGCTGCACAAGTTGTGTTCTGCAAGATGACTGGATGGATTGTGTGAGCTGCAGCACTAGCTGCACGAGTTGTGTTCTGCAAGATGACTGGATGGACTGTGTGAGCTGTAGCACTAGCTGCACGAGTTGTGTTCTGCAAGATGACTGGATGGACTGTGTGAGCTGCAGACACTGGCTGCACGAGTTGTGTTCTTGATAGAAAGACAAATGTGTGAACTGCGGTAGAAAGTTACTGAGAGAGAAAAACAGTTAATGCAGAAGAGGATTTAGAAAATTTTGTTCATTGCAACTTTTACTTTTAAGTTTACTTCATATTGTTCATTTATAATATATTTTTATACTAATATTGATATTGCTTCATTATTTTGAATAAAGTACAGTAGTTTTCATTTTCTTAGTTTGCTTCTAATTCACAGAACATTTTCAAAGAGAGGTAACTATTCCTACATAGCGGCATATATCCCCGATAAAAAGCGGCGTGTTTACCGTCATTGACGGGAGAGACGCCCGCCACAAAGACAACTTGTTTTCGTCGCCCTGTACCTCAGACAATTCATTTCTTCAGATATTATGCATAAGGCTTATTAAAGTAGAAATCTTACATATAGAATCTCTGAATTTTCCTTCTGTTTCATTTTAATATTGGGTTATAGTGAAATTTGCAAAAAGTCGTGACGTCTTTTCCGGAATTACCACACGCATTGTTTACGTCGCACACTTAATTTCAACAACACTCTCTGAATATGAAGTGTCTTTAATATAGCGGAAACGCCCATAAGGGTGCAGCATCAAGGGCTTTGTCCAACTTTATTGGGCAGTTTGGCCGAAGCGATAAATTCCTGGTATTTCTGCAGGTGCCCATCTTGAATTTCTGCCACCGTACAGGAAATTAAAATTTTCTCGGCCCCTAAAAGTAAATACTGGGATACTACCTCAATATAGGCCACGACTGCTCTTCCAAAATCACGGGTCACTAAACAGCATTTCATTGAACATTATGTATTGTCTGTGTCATATTGAGACGATAATTAATTGAAACTCATAAATCGGTTGTCCAAGTTCATGTTATGCCCTGCCATGTACTTCGACACCGGCGACTTCTGTAACAGAAAGGCGCTGTTTTAATACCACGCTCAAAGTGAATATTCTCGTTCTAAGTAAAGCATGTTCGAAGCGACTAAACACTGAATACTTTGTGTTAAAGCTGCACTCTAAATAAACACGCAAGTCCTGATTTCCGAATTATATGTACCTTGTTCGAGACTGACCTTCCACAGTGGCAACAGGAGTTCAAAATTCTCACTGAAGCAAAAGCAAAACACTTTCCTCTACAGATGTAACTGCGTTGATGGACACCATTTCTGCAACTGAAGTTTCCCAAATTCATAAAATTTTTCACTTCCTCCAGAATGTTGGTTTCAAACTGAACTAAGGCTACCATTAAAGCGCCTAAATCGCAGTGTTAAACATATGTAATGTTGTAAAAATTCTCTTTCTACACACATTCTGTTTTTGTGTTTCGTATGACGCTCACAGTAAGAAATGACACTTTCCCTAAACAACACTAGCCAATTTGTGTTCCTAATGGACCGTGCTTTCTGGGAAGCACGAACTAAATCTTCATGCATACATAGACGAATGTCACTCTTCACAACACTAATGCATTTGTAAATCTCCTAGAAAAACTATCCTAATTAAAACAGCACTTAATATTCTGGGTTAGCCATATACCGAACTGCATTACCAATTACTCTGGAAGAAATTTCGTGGTTAGTCCCCCAGTCAAAATGTTGGAATATTAAGCTGCGATATTTCAACGTCATCTTCTTCCACATTCAAACACGCGAATAATACGCGATCTTCGTACTGAATTCGACAATTGTATGTAAAACCCCAAACACATAACCTGATAAAAAATAACCCGTCTGGAGACGCCAGACGCTCAGCTTATCTCCTTGTCTGAGCTAGATAAATCAATTACGCAGCACACTCCATTTCACTGGGATATATTTTAACGCTATCCTTCCATCTTCTACACATACAGAGATTTATCACAGAACTACGATATGCACAGCATATGATACAGTTCCTGTATTCGTTGAGGCCGTCCAACGTGCAGTGCCTATTTCGGCGACAAAAGAAACGTCCAGTAGAAAAGTCATTTTGCTTTAGGCCAAAAGTACAGTGTATGCAGTTGTGTATAACCAACTTATTATTATTTGTTGTAGTAGTAGTAGTAGTAGTAGTAGTAGTAGTAGTAGTAGTAGTAGTAGTAGTAGTGGTAGTAGTAGTGGTGGTGGTTGTGGTAGTGGTGGTAGTAGTGGTGGTAGTGGTAGTAGTGGTGGTGGTAGTAGTGGTGGTGGTGGTGGTAGTGGTGATGGTGGTGGTGGTGGTAGTAGTAGTAGTATAATCATCTTTTCAGTTAAAGAAAATTTTATATATAAATGAGATTCATCGAACAACTGTGTATTAAATTATGTTCTGCGAGCATCACGTAAGGCGAATTCTGTGCATTTTTGCTGGGGTGGTCTGGCTGAACATTCTATATTTCATAAAAGCGCTCACGGAAATATGTAAAGCAAAATTACTGTTTCAACGAACATCTCGTGGGTAGTAAGTGTGCATTAGCAGGACGGGAAAGAACCAGGCTTTACATATGACAGAGCGTTACTGAAGCTAGTAGAAATGGTATGATATTAAGTTAAAATGTAGCTGTCTTATGTATTTTTAAACAACCATTCTTCTGAAGAAAATGTTATATTGTATTCAGGTTAATGTCTTGGAAAAAGTTTCGCGGTTGCCTGTCACTTCATATATTAGTGTCTTCTCTGGCAAACTTCCTCGGGTTTCTAATAATGAAAAGCTGTTTCCAGATACACATGATCATTATAAATCCAAACTGAGCAATTTTATCAGGACGGAAAAGGCAAATTTTACGTTAAGGGTAACTCAATAGTGAATTATTATTGTTCATTCAATTCTACCCATAAATATGAATGAACAGAAACAGAAAAGAAATTTTCTTGTAAAAGAGGCCACATTCAGCGACACTACCTCTAGAAACACACACAATTGCTGCTTTCCGTTTCTTATTCATCTAGTGTAAATATTATGCGTTCGTCCAGTCAGTCTCTCGAATAAAAGTACTATCACAAAGCCGGCAAAAGAAACTTTTTCTGCCTTTAAAGGACCCCCAAAATTCGTCTATACTAATCGAGGTAGGGGAAACACACACCGCAGGGGCATCGTATTTTTCAATTATTAAAATACAAGTACGAAAACTTGTTTCACCTAACGACAAAACACCCATTTACACAGGAGAGCAAAAAACTCAAAAACTCTGAAGTAGGCCCTAAATGAATTCATGAAACAAATCCCTGCTCAAAAAGATTAAAGACCATCAGCTGATCAAAATATTCCCTATATCTCATGGACTGAAGTTCATTACCGCTTTGCAAAACTAAATATTTTTGCCTTACCCCACCCTGACCTACACAAATCCAGCCCACACTCTCATATGCAAATTCTATAAAATCCCTTTAAATATTATCCCCCTCTGCCCCATTTTCCTCTCACACCATTAGTTCTCTTGAACGTGGTACGTTGTTTTTCCTGATCTTAAAATCCCGTACAAAACCTCATTAACAAAACACCGACTAGGGCGACAGTCACTCTGCTCTGTTCCGACCAAGACATCACATACACTGTGCACACAAAAAAATTACTTTTATACCTTTAATGCAAATAAAAATGTACAGAAAAGAAACGTACGGGAATAGGCCGTCTACGAGAAGAATTCAGACTTTGACAGCAGAAAATATGAAATTTCCAAGTTTAAGCTATTGCCAATGACGATTTCTTAATTAAAATCATGCTCCCTGAAAAATATGTTCCACGAGTAGGGAATAATAAACAACCAAAATGTAAGGTTTTGGTATACTACACATATGAATTCAAGCTTGAAAACATTCATTACATACTTTTCACCTACATTTCAAATAATATTGTTAGAGTGACATGAAAACAGTTGAAGAATAAAAGACCAACTTGATGTCACTTGATATTTTATTTCACTTCTTATGTGCTCAACATGTTTCGGACATTAATCATCAGGAGCTTGCGACTATTCTAATGAAGTACCACATTGGTCGTATTGTTCTTGGTTCGAAGTGTGTTGGAGATTCGGTGTGGTTGGGTTGGAGTGGTATCCGTGTTGCAGGCTTCAGCCTGCAACACCACACCAACCCAACCACACCGAATCTCCAACACACATCGAAACAAGAACAATACCACCAATGTGGTACTTCAATAGAATAGTCGCAAGCTCCTAATGATTGATATATTAATGTCCGAAACATGTTGAGTACATAAGAAGTGAAATAAAATATCAAGTGACATCAAGTTGGCCTTTTATTCTTCAACTATCACAATTATGCACGGTCCAATAAACATAAGATTGACATGAAAACGTTAATTTTCTTATATTGTACCACAACCATTTACATCTGTTATATGGGTTTGCTGGAAGTTTCATCTACCGATAGTCAGGGGAGATGAAACCGAAAATTCCAGTAGTCAAGTATAATTTAAACACTTACTGTTGCAAGGGAAGCTGTTGATAATGGGATATCGTGATACATACGGACAGACATTCAGTTTCGTCTAAATATTTTACGTCCAAAAAAAATGTTGTTCATATTGAGTGTGATCAAGTACCATGTAAATTATTTCTTTATTCCTACAGGTTACGTTGAGGGCACAATGCATTATTTATGTTCATATTATCTGACAACCTCTTAATTTGAAGAAGATGTAATCCCTCCTTCCGTTCTAGATTTAAAACTAGGCAAGTTAGAGCGGGCTAGTGATAAACTGCTTGAGTATGGGAGACCTTGCATGCCTTAAGAAACGCACCCTCCTCTACACATACACATCAATTCCAAGGCGGCAGTGGAAATTGATTCCGAGATGAATTATTTCTTCAATGGAAACCTGCTTCACCGCGATCCTCTCGACGACATTTTGTTACTGTAATTTATCGTGTATTCAGAAAAGCGAAAGGTGGAGCATCGCAACCGTTCGTTACGGAATGTCGCCACATGGATACCACGTCAGTTCGCATGCCAACCTACAGTTTGTCGTTGGGCTACTAACCTTCTTGCTTAACTCACCGTAATCCGTAGTCAACAAACCCGGCTCTTTTCGGAGCACATGGCTTTGACAGTGGTAACTATATTAACCATGAGCCGGGACAGCGTATTCGGTGCAGTGACCATGTTACTGGCTCGGCTTCCGAGAAACAGTAGTTCCAATGCCAGCAGGAATAACAGATTTTTCTCTTCGCTAAAACGTCCAGCCGGCTTTTCCTCTTATTCAGTAATTTCCTGGCACGCTTTCCCCGGGATAAAGTGCCCTATTTGGTGTCGAGGTTAAGAATAAGTGAAGAAATACCCTCACTTCTGAACATGAAGTCATGGTGCGCACAAGAACAACTTTGTCTTTCAGTATATTTACCACGTACCCTAACGCGCAGTAACTTGACATCCGGACCAGAGAACACCTTACTGTTACTTTGTCAAATATCAACGGAAAATCCTAACCTGAACTGCAAGATCGCACGCAAAACCAAGTGCTGTTACTTACAAGAACTCTAAATACGCTGATCCCTGTCATGAAATTTTACTTTCTCTTTCCAGAGGGAAGGACACCGACCACGGGTGCTGGCGAGATAATTTGGACACAGAAGGCAAATAGTAGCAAGTAGGTAAATACACAAAGTGTCCTCTACATAACGTGATATTAGGGTCAGGGGTCGGATATCACGGGCGCAAGCATGGGACAGACACGAAATAAAAAAAAAACTGTATTCATAAAACCTGAAGGAAGACAGAAGTTGTGAGAATTGAATGAAGATATGAAGATAATATTAAAACGGGCCATAATGCTTAGACAGCAATGGCGGGACTAAATTAAATTGGTTCAGAATTAGGGTCTAGTGAAGAATAGCTGTGAACCCATAATAGACCTTCAGATTCCACGTAAGAATTTAAAGGTTTTAAGCAGGCGAATAATAATCGACTTACCAAAATGTTCCTTGCTATATGCAGTTTGAGATATATTCTTCTAGTAGGTGTGATCGAAATTTGCACTTTTTTCCGCAATTTTACCACGCCCAATAACCAATCTTTACGTTGATTCAACCACCGTCTTGCCATCAAAATCCTTTTAAATTTACAGTACCGAGTTTCTTTCCATTTTCCAGTGTAAGTCCATATGATATTTTTCCTTCTGCAGCCATTCGTCAAACGTGAACTTTTAAACCAAACAAAATAAAGCGGCACCTGCTGTCACCCTATCTCAAGTTAGGCACAATTATGCTAGTGACTCGCTTAATGTGCTGACCCCTTACAACACTGAATGCCCCACCACAGACGATGTAGATGAGGCAAGAAAGAACAAAATCTCATGTCCACATCTGTCTTGATCCGAGTTACAAAAACTAAGCAACAGCCCCTTTAAGGCACAGTGATTACTTTGTGCCAACTGACCTGACACTAAATTTACTCCACTTTTCTCACGGAATACTTCACATGAATTCTGTAATAAACTAAGCAGCGAGTGTTTCCCCTGACAGTACAAACATATTGGTTTTTGTAATACAGAAGCCGTCGTATTCTGTAAGGTGGGAGCCAATGTTTCCAAAAGTCGCCTATTTAGAGAATGTTTTGTTTTAGAGTAATAAAGGCTAAAAATATAAACTAAAAGATGCGTTTCAATACAAAGCCCTTTAATGAAAGTAAAGCTTCAACTATGCAAATTTTACAATACATATTTCTTAATGCGTATGTAAATTACGCCCATTTCCGTTAATAGGAAAAAGTTTTCAGCCGTAACCTAAATGTTTAACCAATTAATTTTATGAGCAACCAAACCAGGCTAATTATAGCACTATTGTACTAGTAACGACTAAAACACGTGCAAAAACTGTCTGAGATTTCCTGGCGATAATCAAAGGTACATATCATATCCAACTTCTTTTACTCCCATTCTCTGTGGGTTCATATTTGTGACATGCATTGTCGATGATGTGCGGAAGTTTAGCTTATTTAAAAGGGGAAATATTTCTTTCCTTCCCACACTACCTTCCACACACCGTCATTGCCCTCTACATGCCTGGTTGTAATAAGAGAAAGTCACATAAGGAGATCATTTAAAGCACACGACGACGTTCCTAGGCACAAAAGTGACAACATGAAATATGTCAATTTGTACTACGTCAGACATCTGCGAAACAAATCTGAATCTTATGCGTATTGGACCGTGCATCATCTTGATTGTGAATAAAGGTTGACCAACTAGATGACACTTGCTTTATTATATATTGCTCAACATGTTTCAGACGTTAATACGTCCATCTTCAG
>Ga0123352_10001409_pt1 | contig 31853 bp, 19 predicted proteins | sample TergutLab28metaG_FD_89700 | JGI IMG/M metagenome (GOLD analysis project Ga0123352, IMG submission 89700) | Labiotermes labralis P1 segment gut microbial communities from Petit-Saut dam, French Guiana - Lab288 P1 | ecosystem: Host-associated > Arthropoda: Insects > Digestive system > Gut ...
GTTGGGGGGTTGTACAGATTTTTGGGTTTATTAAAATTTTCAAAATGAAAATTTTTTAAGGTAAAATTTTGAGGGTTTAAATTTTTTAAAAAAAAACCTTGGGGTTTTTTTTTGGGGGGGGGGGGGGGAATCTAAGTTACATGGAACTTACTATGTAGCTTGTGAGGAGCCAGACTGAACATACACAATTGCGCCTTTTCCCAGGACATTTCATACCTTGTACTAACATGTTAAGAGGATAGTGGTCATCTGTCACTGTTGTGACATTTTGTGATGACAGGGAAGGGCGGTGTGAAATATTGTGTCATTAAAAGTCTTAATTTAGGCGGTATGATTCTGTGCAGAGCTGGCTAGACTTCTCATACTGAAGTTATGCAATTTGCTGGCTGTTGATGAATGGGTAAAAGACAACCTGTTGTAATTGTTTCCAGTAGGCCTAAATTGTGCACTTTGTTTTTTGATGTTTTGCATCATGTTTTGACTTTAAACAGTGGCTGTTACTTTCTATAGGCAGTTAATTTTTTTTTTGTTAGTTTGGGGGGGGGGGCATAAGTTTGTGACACCATTTTGGAAAAGGGTGCGAGAGATTTTGTGATGGAATGTGACAAGAGGGGGGATTAGGGGTCATTTTTATGCCAAAATCATTTTTTGTCATTTATGGGCATCCCCATATTGGCTGTATTGAGAGACAGTGAAGCATGTCTGATTTGTTTACGAGTATAACGTCTTAGTAGATTTAGTAATTTTTTAAATTGTGTGATTAAGTAAATAAGTTTAGCTGCATAACTACTTGGGTTGATAGGCAAACAGGTAATGTGTTTAACACGAGGTTTTGAGTGCCATGTCTTGCTTCCAAACTCTGCCTTCCATGTGATGTTACTCAGGCTTATGTGTATGTGACACACATTATAGGTGTGTTATTTTAAACATTTATCATCTTTGTATTACATTACTGCAAAGGAGAATATGCTTGGTTCAGCTGGACCAGCATTAACATTTTTAATACTTGTATCATTGCCTCTGATTCAGACTATTGCCTCCAGTGCTGTAATACCAGATTTAAAATTTCATATTCCTTGAAAATGGACTGTTTGTCCAAGTTTAGGATTTGGATGTATCCCCATAGTGCCCCTCTTTCCACATAACAAATATTAATTTAAGCTTATTCCATTCAGAACTGAAACAGATGGAGAGGTCTTTTAAGGCATGTATGTATTGAACACTGTCTTTGCCAGATGTTTTGAAGAACATCGGTCTTTGTCATTGTCCAGTACATTGCTGGCCTGTGTGTTCTGCAGAAGCTTCATACCACATTCAAAATTCCACTGACTATATTGCTCATGTAGTGTGTAAAGCATGTATAGGGGTGTGTCTTTGAAAATGAGGCCATGGACCACATCTGTAACTCCTATAATCTTAGTAAGATTTAAAACAAATATCTCACTGATTAAAAATTTTGTAGAATGTGTAATGTGATGTACAAGTGTATATATTTTTTTGAGGTTCATTACATTTAATTGATACTGCAGTGTAATTAACTGCGTGGTAACAGGATCCTTCCTCAACTGGTGGTACTTATTCAATGAAGAAATGCATATTACTGCAAAATTTTGAAGATTTGTCACTGCCATTACTACAGTTGAAACTTACAATCTGTCAAAATTCATTTGCTTGAAGGTCTGTGGAAGTTTCTGTGTAGTATGTACATGAATGTGTTGTGCTTATTTTTTCTTTATGTGAATGTATGCCATGGTGGAGGAGTGATACTGCAAGTTTTCACAAACACTGCTCAGTTCTAGTAAGTCTGGATTAGTGGTACATAGTAAAGTATTAATATTTTACATTGACTGGTCAGTATTAGCACGTGGGTTGGTGTCTAATTTCAGTAGGCTGTTCTTGAAATATTCTGTTACTGAACCATCATTATAGCTTCAAGTCATAATTTGAGGTATCTGTTCTTTGGGGATGTGATGCAGCAACAGTGGTTGTTTTCTGACATTTTGAGCCAGCATAATGATCTTGTAATGCCAGGAACCAAGTATCCAGTTGTGCTGTGTCACTTCCCAGATACCTCATCTGTACTACTGTGAAAATTAAAGAACTCAACCTGTGAGTTGTTATGAGCCAAAACTGTAGTTTTCCATTGGGAGTCCCTCATCTAGAAGCATTAGGTCTTGTTTTTGAATTGTACTTGCTGTCTTGGTCTTTTCCTGGTAACTGTGATAGTTATTGGCTGACTGTATGACCTGAGAAAAATATGTGAAGATCTTGCTAACATCTATTGGCTGACTGTATGACCTGAGAAAATATATGAAGATCTTGCTGTTCTGGAAGAATGTATGAGGTTTGTGGATCTGACAGCCAAAATATTGGTGGGTCTGAAAAACACATTACACTGATTCCAAATATTTAATGGTTGGAATTTGTGGATTTGATATGTGCTTTTGGCAACAACATGCGTCCACTTAAATAGGCTTGCAAAAGTAAGTGTGGTTTTGATTGAAACTGTAATCCATAGCAGCAGGAAATGTCTTTACCTAGGAAGAGTAATGTATGGGCTGAAAACTTCACTTAAAGTTATTTATTTTCTTGGTTGTCTTTATTGGAAATTGTGTCGTGGCTACTTTTGTTATATTCGGTTATATTATGTAGTTACAAAATTGAATTCAAAACATTAAAGAGTTGAATATGTAGAGGTCGAGGAAACTTGTTGGCAGAATTGATTAACCCTTTAAAGACGAAGTACAGGCTGCTTTTTTTTAAAGACCCAGTTCGTACCTCGCGGTAAACACTTTTCATCTCGGTTGTAAAAACCAGTCAGTTATGTTGTATGGGGCAGAAGTCGCTGTTTATTCTGAGATAAATACAAAGCACATAAAATACAGTGTGGGCAGAAAGTACATTTATTTAATGTTAAACCTGTTGGTACATTATATAACCAGTAAGCTTTAAAAGGTTAATGCTGTCTGAGGGAGACATGTTAAATGACTGACTTTTTTGGCAAATTAAGTGAAATGTAGATTATGTTGTGCTGCATTAATGTAACATTATATCTGCATTTTATGATTTGTCAACTTTATGTTTTGATTTTGAACTTACTATTTTGAATAAGAATGGTTTGCCACAATAGTGGAAGTAATCAATTATTTATAACAAGGGTGCTTGATACTGTCTTCCATATTCAGACATTACTATCACCAGTTTCCTTCAGCATTCTTCTCATGTGCGTGTTTTGGACATAGTAAGTGTGAATCCCAGAGCAATAGATTAGTTACTAGTCACATATTTTGTATTTATCAGGTACTGGTACTGAAGTAATGCTGCTGTTGTATTGATGCTTGATATATATTAGTATAAAGTTCACTGAAGTTTCAGTGTTAAGTTCTGATTAGTCCCATATGTGGTTACATTTTTTGCAGATAACTGATACATCTGTGTATATTACAGCTTGAGGGGTGCTGTGAAATTACAGTTCTTGGCATTTATGCCTTGAATTTGGAAAACTGTTGAGAGGCAGCTTGATTTATTGGCAAAGTATGATGTTGCATTGCTGACTGAAGCATGGGTATGCTTGAGTGCTTTGTATTGTAATACATTTTAACTGAATACTTATGCCATGAATTTGAAGAGGTATTAGATTGTTGGTTTGATATATTTTATTGGCAGGGTATGGTGCAATGCGACTAAAGCATGTTAATCTCTTGACTGCTGTATCACTTCGTAGAAGTTCATTTCATGTTCATGCAATGAATAAGGAAAGTTCTGAGGAGATCTTAGTAGATGTTATCAGTGGAGTATTTATGCTGCAGTGCAGGCTGAAGCATAGGTATCTTTTGACTGCCTCATGATGATCACTTCCATCTTGCATAAGTAATTGTAATTGGAGTGTATTTAGTTGCTGGTTGTAAACTTGTAATGTTCTGACCTATTCTGCCAAAGTCAAAGCCATACCCATTCATAACCAAGATTAGCTTCCCATGTTTCTGAAGTGGCAGCAGCCATAGTGTGTGCTAATGCACCCACACAAGCCCATGTTACATTTTTAATTTTTGTACCCTCAGGAGCATGGTAAATCTACCTGTCTGCATTTACTTGCTTGAAACGGGTCAATTGTGCAGAGGGGAAAGGGAGAGTAATGTAATAGAAGGAAATTATTTCAGTCTTCCTGTTGTTTTAATTACTGTTAGTGTGGTAATAGTATCTCCAATTATGTTATTGTTTGTCAGTTTTAGATCCATTGTATTAGGTGAAGTGCTTACATTTTTATGTGTTTATGAAGATGAATAAGCGGTATTTCTGTAAATTCAATTTCTGTTTTGGTTTTGTAGCTACATTGTTTTGTTTAGGTAGGTGACTTGATTCATGCCCAGTGGAAGTTTATAGTTATATTCCAGTTTGTTAAGAGGTCAGTGGGTTTACTGTAGGAAATTCATTTTTAATCTGGCAGTTACGACTTAGCATAATTTGTCAAGATCTCTCTATGAATGTAGTGTGTTGTTTGATGTAATAGCAGACAATGCTGCAGAAGTGATATAATCCCATGTGACAAAACTTTGGGTAGATTAAAATTGTTCTGTGGTGAATGTTAAAGAAAAGAGTTTTGGCTAAATGATGTGTAAATGCTTTATTGGATAAAGTGAGACATGTGCATTCATCATTGAGATGAAATGCTGAAGAAATAGGAGTGAAAATTGTTTTGGTGGTGGGCCTTGTAATAGAAGTTTTGTAGTGACCAAAGTCAGCATCAGTTATTGTTATATGTTTTGCTGTTAGTAACTTGGTTGATGATTTCTGGTATCCAACAGATACCCAGTGCCCACCCCAGAGTATTAATTAGACTGTTGGTTCATTTGGGTTTCTTTGCAGCGTGCTGCTGTAGAAGAATCTTCCAGCATTCCTTTGGAATGTAATGTCCCTTTCCCTGGAGAGAATTCGATGCCCTCCCCCCCCCCACCAAATACTATGGAATGGCTTCTAAAATACTGTGTTGCTGGACATATGAAATTTGCACTGTGTTTCCAGTCATGACACCATGTGTTTTTAAAATTCCATTGTGCAGCCCAGTACAGAACTTTTATCACCCATACCTTGTGTTAAATCTGAATGCATTGATATTATTTTGTGTGAGCAGTATTGTCACTTCCTGTAGGCTTGCTTATCATATATAATGTAGCCGACTCAGCATCTGTCAGCATGCAAAGGGAGTAAAAGATGATATTGGTCAGATTAAATTATGCTGTTGAAGATTCATTGCACCAAATTCTTTATTCATGATGATCCGTTTTTTTAGAGAGAAATTTTTGTTCTGGTACTTTTGGCAATAAGACTGATTCTGAATGTGATACAAGACATTCGTGGTAATTATTACTTTTTGTTGCTTTTATTTTGGAATGTATGTAAGACTAGACCTGGAATGTGAAACTGTGTTGCCTAAATTATGTTTGCCAAAAATTTGGATGAACATTTTGAACGTGTCCTGAAGATTGAAGACTGTCAGACTACACAGTGCCATATTAACCAGCACTGCAGACTGCTGTGGTAACCACAGATTTTTACCTTAATGTTTGTGTTCTGATGTGTACTGGATACCTCATTATAATAAAGTAACTGTTACTTTTACATTCATTTGTTTTGTGGCTTTAATATCTGTTTGTGGTGGAGTCTTTTGTTGTCCTTATTCCTCAACATATTATTTGCATGTTGCTGTCAAATTACTGTAAGGAAACCTATATTTAAGGTTTCTTTTGTCAGGAACATAGAGATTATTGGTTTGGGATCATTGATTTGAATGGTACATGAGGGAGATATTAATGGGGGTTGGAAGTGTGTGTTTTAATGTAGTCTTCTATACACTGAATTGAGGTTTTGCTCTGTAATGGGAGGGGGTAGGTGACAAGACTGGTCTGCCATATGGATTCATTCAGCTGAAATTGTATGTGGTTGAGCAGTAAACATAGTCCTAATTTGATATTGAGCATTTATGAGTTTTATGAGATTTGTTGTGGTTTAGCTGATCACTATAGGTCGAATGATGGACGGAAATACTTTTCTGGCAGTGTCGCATCCTCTGAATAAATCTTTCTGTACCCGTACTTGTTCAAGTTCTGTTCAAGCTTGTTGATCTATTCATGTGTGCCATTCTTCATGAGTGCTGTGCTTCTGCCGATGAATATGTGGCCACAGATAGCATACATACTTAAAAGGCACTGTTTGAACCTGCAGAGCCTATTAAAGCAGTGGATTCATTGTACTGTGCAAAATCTCTGAAGACTTCATTAAAAGTGTTACATACATTCAGTATTGGTTTGGCAATAACAGCTGAAAACTACTAGATAAAATATGATGGCACAGAATGTACAGTGGGAGCAGGATTTCTTGAGGAAGAAATGAAAACTTGAGATTTAGTCGGATGTAATCCAGGAGGAATTCTCATGTCAGCCTGATTTGAGGCAGATGTGGAGGCTTCAGTGATGAAGCACCTTATTGAAGATGAAATTATTTTTGCTGTGAAAACAAGAAGTGGGTCTTAGAATGAAGGTGAAGTAGTCTGCCAGCATTAATGAAGTGATAATATGCTTAGGCAGAGTGGGACTACAGAGCACCTTATAAGCAACATGTAAATGCTGTGTGTCACACTGTAAACTACAGAATATTATGTGATATACACTTACAATTACATATTTTGACTCTGCAGCAGTGTTGTTGGATTATACCTGAGTAATATATGAATGTTAGCAGTACGTACTTCACTTGCATGTTAATTGCATCACACTGATGGATGTTGATACCAATTTAATAACATAAATTTTTGATATAGTAGTAACATAATATAAAGTGGAATTTGTTGCCTTTTATATCTGAATCAAAAGTTAGCAGCTGTACATAGTGTTAATATTGGGACCTTGTTGTCGCGTGTAGAACTAAGGAAACTGACGTGCTATAGGAACATTTCTTCAAAATCTCATTCTCTTTACAGTTCTTGTGCCAGGGGGTGCATAACTACATGGGAAACCTTACATTCATGGATGCTATTCAGTGGTTACAGAGAGAAATGTTTTTGCTGATGTAGTTCCACAAGTACTGTGCATAGAAGTGTGTAGATGCTGACTGGAGAGGTCTATAGTGTAGACTGCTATGTAGTGTAGTAGGCAATTTCTGGGATTTATTTCAATATCTTCTTTTACAGGTACCCTTATCAAATTTTGGGAAATTTGGAAGATTGTTCTGTATTCATGAAGAACAGAGTTAGTGTGACACAGGAAAGTATTGGTCAGTCAGTTAAAGAGAAGACATGGAAACAAATCAGCAAAGTATCAAGGGAAGGGGGAAAAAATATGCCCTTCAGGTGTGAAGTCTGTGGAAGAGCTTTTGAGTATAAATCTGGATATGATTATCACATGATAAAACATAGTGATGTACGCCCTTTTCCATGTGATATTTGTAAGAAGAAGTTCAAGCGAGCTGCTGAGTTACGGTTGCACAAAAAGATTCATTCCCAAGAACCAGAAAATATATGTGACTTATGTGGGTATTCCACAATACAAAAGCATGCTTTAAAAATACATCGCAAAAGACATTTGAAACAGTATGACTTCAAGTGTAGTACATGTGATAAAGGTTACTACACAAGAATAGAATTGCAAGAGCATTCTGCTGTACATGGGGATACGAAACCTTATCAGTGTGAAATTTGTGGCTTATACTTCACTTACAAGGGCAGCCTGGCACAACACATGAAAAACAAACATGATCCTAATTTTAAACCATTAGAAAGTTACCAGTGCGAAATGTGTGGGAAAACTTTTATAAAACGTAGCATATTAACATCGCATAGGAAAGTTCATATGGGAACAAATATAGTGGCGTGTGATATCTGTGGGAAGAAGGTGGGAAGTCGTCAGAGTCTGAAGCTTCATCTTCGAACACACACTGGTGAGAAACCATTCATTTGTGACACATGTGGTAAGGCATTCAGTTCCCGGGGCTTGATGAAGATCCATATACGATCCCATACTGGTGAGAAACCACACGTCTGTGACCAGTGTGGGAGGTCATTCACCCAGCGTTCAACACTGAATGTTCATAGACGTTATCACACTGGGGAACGTCCATATGTATGTTCCTTGTGCAATAAGGGGTTTGTTACAAACACTTTATTGAAAGTCCATTACAAAGCCCATGGCATGTAGAATTTGGTTATCTTGCTGAGTGAATTGCGAATGCATTTTTTAAATGAAGCTAGAGACTGAATAGCCAGTTATGTCAGCCATTTTTAATGCTGTACATGAAACAGGCTACTTTTGCAGTAGCATGTGGAGTGGAGGGGTTGGAAGTCAAAATCCAGCTCTGCAAACATCTGTGATTAAATTTTATATTTTCTCAGTTCAGTGCATAGACAGCATCCTTGTGCTACATTTGTGACCAATGTTACATTTTTAAGCATGTTATTGAATGGTGACAGTGGTGAAGGTTATATAGTGTGGTGTCAGTGATGGATGAATTAAGTATTATGGACCTTGATGGACTGATTCTTCTGGAAAACCAAAATATTGTTACAAAAACGTGTTCCAGTGCTACTTTTTTCACAACAATCATTGTATACTTTTTGGGTCTATATGCAAATTTCTGCATTTAACTCAGTTTACAGCCTCAAGAGGTGCATGTAATTAGTGTGTATCTTGTTATTTTATTTTTCTTTAAAAGTTTTAATAGTATTATTATTATTATTATTTTTATTTACTGCAGTTGGGTTCTTACCCGGTGGCAGTGGTTATTTTACATGTAAACAAAACATGAAATCGGTTTCTACTGAATTTAAGTCGGGAGGGCTACATGAGAAGCATGTAGTGGCAACTTGGAATCTTGGGAACCATCTCAGCATTTGCTTTTAGACATACGGAAACCATGGAAAACTTCCGGTCGCAGGACCTTCCGAATACTGACTTTTAGCCAGCATTCCGGCATTTAAATTAAAAAACAGCAATGTACACATATTACAACAAATACACATAAGATAACAAAACACACACACACAGAAGACAACTACAACAATACACACGGCCAACCAACAACAATTACACACAAGACAACTTAAAAGTAGCAACCGTACACGCGAGACATTTGGTTGTTGTAATTCAGTGAGATATTTTGTGGCTTCCTGTGATCTACAATGACTTATTCTACTATCACCAGAATGGTTTTAGTACATTTCCCAACTTGTCATAAACTTGCTGGAAATTTGGTCTTTTTATTTGCTTGTATAGCAGTTGGGTCCTGCTGTTTGATTGGTGGTCATAATAAAGTGTTCATACTGTGTGGATCCATGGAATGAGCTGGAATCAATGTTGAGATGAATGTAATTTATGGGAATGATGCGTGGTTTTGAATGCTGAGAGTGACTGTGTCAGGAATTCATTTCCCTTTCTCTTTGGAATAATGATGTACTAGAAATGGTGACCTGGTGGCAGTGAAATTCTGGCTTTCTTTTGGCTGGCCATGTGTATTTTGTTCTGTTGGTACACTGGTTAGTTGATGGTTATGCAAGACTATGTGCTGCAAAAGTGGATCAGAGTCTTTGGCTCATTTACTTAACTTATGCGAAGCAATATGTCTGAGGAAAGCTCATTTTCTGAAAGATGTTGCATTTTTAATTTGAATGTGACTTGTGAAGGATAGGTGTGACATCCAAATAATAGAGTGATTGTCTGTTTATTTGATTCATTGTAGAAATTGCTGGTGGACTGTTGTGGACATGGTACTAAGACTTTGGCGTGAAAATTCTTTACTGAGTGACAGGTATGCAGGAAGGACTTTCGGATAGAGTTATCTTGTTATTTTGTGATGTAATATATTGCGTAATATATTTCAAGGGATACCGATGACTTGGTTAAGACTGCCATTAGGAGAAGATTGTGTTGAGCTTTCATTTTAACAGTTCAGTCACACCTGTTTGATACTTATGTACAGAGTATCAGTTCTTTTTGCATATGAATTTTTATCATACATATCTTCTTGTATTGGATGTTGATTTTGTTTTTTGTTTGGAAGTAGGTTTTCATTTTGTCCCAACAGCTTTTTTCCCATCTGTGTATGGTGAATCATCATCACCATCATTGTTCTTATTTAATATTATCTAGAAATCCTTGTTCTTGCGCCATCCTGTATTGGGGTTTAACAGCGGTGCAATGCAAAGAACCCATTACTGAGCTGTTGTCTCATACTTTGCACATATTGAGTAGCAGCCATGTGTATTTCAGTGGGTGGAAGGACTGTTCAAATCAATCCACTGGCTCAGCCAGAGAATGTGTTTAGATGTACGAATATTCCCTGGCCCTGCAGTCATTCACTCACTCGCTCGCTTACTTACAGACTCATTCCTGCACTCTTATCTCTCTCTGTATAGTTTAAGGAGTTGAAATTCATCTGCACAAATTCTTGGTGTGGAACTTAAAGATTTTTGTTAGTTGGTTTCTTTCGACTGGCCCATGTAGTGTGTTGCTGTGTAGGTCTACATGCCCTTCAAGTTATTCTCCCAAGATCAGGTTGATGTGCTGGCCATAAACCATGACTTATTTCCATTTTGTCATGAAAGACTTCCAAAGCCAAGTATCATCTGGGGTGGGGAGTTATTGAATCCTGTTGAAACCATGTGTACAACCATTTGTTTTCTGTATGTTGCATGTAGATGTTTGTCAATATTGGTATGACATATGTAACAGAATAGTTTCTGTTCAAAACCGGAATCCAAGTACCAATTATTTGGTATGGAGATCATAAAATATATCCATATATTATTTATGAATTTAGAGAAGTTGAAACTTTTGACATGGTGAGGGTGGGAGACCGAATTTATATCCAGCAGAATTAATGTTCACAAAATCTGCACTTCAGTTATAAGTTCGACATAAAAATTAATTAAGACAACAGTAATAATCATTTATTGATTTGCCCCACTGGGGGAAGTAGATGTGTCAGGGAAAATTGGCTTTTGCCATGAGTTTGAAACTGCAGTTTATCTCTAAGGCCAGAACACATGGCAGTTTTGAGTTCTTGATTTTGAACCTTGTTACAAAATTGATTTTGAACCTTGTTACAAAACCAGCCCACCTGGTAACGGAAACATTTTGTTTTGAGATTGGTGTGTTGTGACACAGACACTTGCGTTGTTGACAGGATCAGATAGTTGTTAAGGTGTGCATTTAGGTTTGTGGTATTTTCCTCCCTGTAATTTTACCTTACAGTACAATCCTACTTTCAGCTTGTTGGGCGTAGGAACACAAACATTTTTTTTTTTCCTTTTTTTCAGCTGCATGATCTACATAGGTATGGATCACACATATTATTGACAGTAGATTGAGATGAAGAAGAGTTCTTTCATATAAAACTGACTTTTGGGGTATGGTCATTGTAAATATATTCATATTTGTGAATTTTGGAATGCAAAAAATGCTGATAGCTATTTTTCGTGCATAGTTGACAAGACTTTTGAGGGTTCTGGCTTGCTTGCTGTGCAGTGTATTGAAGGTGCTGCAATGTCAGCTGATACCATAAAGTCAGAGAAATCAATTCAGCTTCTCTTCTTTCTAGGTCATCAAGTGAGTCATATAGTTGTGATGGGAGCTCAGCATTCAACAAAGGAATAAATGTTTCAGAAGCAAAGTATGGGAGCCCAGTTCATAACTCTGATGCGTGTTTATTGTGTGTGGGTGCTGAGGCTAGTGTTTGCACAGCTTGTTTTAGTACTCCAGGCAATACATCCTTGAAACTGCACATGAAAAGCCATCCAATTAGCCAGGACTACAAGTGTAATACTTGTGGGAAAGATTTCCAGTCAAAACAGAGGCTGAAGCGTCATATGGCCAGTCACAATGAGGAAAGGCCATTTTCTTGCGATATTTGCAGCAGAAGCTTTAAGCAGTTTTATGAGGTTAAGAAACACAAGAGAATTCATACTGGGCATAAGAGTTTCAGTTGCAAGATATGTGGTTATGCTACAATTCACAAAGCATATGTGGAGCTTCATGAAAAGCGACATCTAGGCCAGTTCAAGGTGAAATGTGACATATGTCAGAAGGGTTTCTTTTCAAATTGGGAGTTGAAGGAACATAAAATCACTCACATGGGAATGAAATTGTTTCATTGTGATATTTGTGATAGAGCTTATGAATACAAGAATAATTTAACTCAACACAGACGCACACATCATCCTGACTTGCATCAGGATGTGAAGCTGAATCAGTGTGATACCTGTGGGAAGACTTTTGCCTACAAGAAGTCTTTGCTCCTTCATGTGGCATCCCATACAGGTCAGAATGTTTTTTTGTGTGACATATGTGGCAAGTCTGTATCAAGTATGGACTCCTTGAAATCCCACCGCCATCTGCACACTGGGGAGAAGCTGATTGTCTGTGATGTGTGTGGTAAGGCTTTTAGTGGACGATGCAATTTGCGCGTACATCAGCGTACGCACACGGGTGAGAAGCCATATAGCTGTGACCAGTGTGGGAAGTCATTCACTCAGCGTTCAACTCTGGTAGTGCACGAGAGGTACCACAGTGGGCATAGGCCATATCAGTGCCAGGTGTGTGCTAAAGGATTTGTGTCCAAAACATTACTGAAATCTCACCAAAAAATACATGGCTTGTAACACAAATTTTGTTCTACTTACAACCATGGTGTGACAGCATTTTCTGCATAGACCATCTGTATGCTTTCATTATGGGTTTGGTTTAACTCTTCAACTTGCATCTGTGCTGGCTGAGCATCTGGTATCGTGTCTTATTATTGTGAAATTGGTTTGTTATTGTCTGACATGGAGTGTTGTGGGCAAGATGTGTGAATTCCTGTTTGTGGTAAATATATGAAGGTCATGTTGCTTTTGATTAACACAGTATTTCACTATACAATTCAGTCTCTGCAGCTTTGTTTGCTACCCTATTTCCCTGTATGTTTCTATATGGCCATATACATAGCAGAATCGGGTAACAAATAAGGTTGCATAGATTGAAATGTGTAATGACATATAATGTATTCTGTTTTAGTATTAATGTAAGCGTAGCGTATGGTCTCCTTCCTTTCTTAAATATTTGTAACCTGTAGCAGTGTGGACAGGGCACTTGGTTGTCCTTTCTGTGTATTATGGGCTCAGTTTCCTAAAGTCTAAAGGGCAGCAGTTTAGGAAATATGTGTGGTGTCCTGTATTAGCGTGTTGTATATACGATTTTTGGCATCAGATAATTTTTGCACATGGATTAGATGATTTATGTTATACACATGTGTTGCTGAAGACACATTAGACAGTTTTCCCATGTTACATTGTTCCACCATCTATGAATAACATCTTAATTTAACATGACTTGATATGAAATAGTTGCAGTAATTTCATTCTTGAAATTCTTGAAATTAAAGAAAGTCTTCCCATATTCTTATGAACTATATTCTAGCAATTACTTGGAATATCACAATATGCAGTTTTAGAACTGGCATTGGAAATATGCCACAAGGAATTGTGGTTTGTTTGAAGCATCAAGAATATAACTCGTCCATCATATGAACATTAAGCGTATATGAACTTTCATTATAGTGTTCCAGTACTTGAATATGTGTGTGATTATGTGATGGCAGTTTTTACTTTTGGTTGCAGTCACCTTTTTCTAACACATTGCAGAGATAGTACTGTTCAAGATGGGCCAGATGTGTTACATTCACTTATTTAAGAAACTGAGTTAGAATAGATACAATGGGGTGAAATGTGTGGAATGCCTGTGACAGAATGGATGTGGTGGTAATAGAAGTTTTGTATATTTTTTATAGCCTGATAATAGCTGATGTCTAGATCAAAACATGTAGTGTTTAAATAAAAGTGCAGATGCGTTATACTGAGTATTTATTATTGTTTTGAATATTTTCCTGAGGACACAGTGGGATGAATTGCATTAATTTGGTTTGTAGTAAGTTACAAAATGGAGTACATGATGTCTGCGTTACAACAAAACATATGTTTGGGTGGGACAATGGGCTTGACACTGGCAAAGTGGGCCACATGACTAGAATCATTTGAAGAGGTTATAAAACTGCATGCAGTGTTTTGTTTGGTGATTTTAGGGCATTTTCCTGTTGTTGCTAACTTCCACACCATTCAAGTCAGATTGGTCAGTTACAGTTACCATTACAAGAGAAGACTTACTGTTGCTGGACAGAGATAACTTATTTAGTGAAAGGCTTAGATTGTGATCTTAACAGAAACATTCTCTCTCACTATTATGAATTGTTTCCATATTTTGTTTGGTTTTGGTACTGAGAAGTGTGACTCCCACATAATGGTTGACTAATGGCAGAATGCTAAAGTGGTAGACTTTTGTATTCTAGTGATGACATTGTAATTTCTACTTTATGTATATTTGTGTGTGTTTGTGTGTATAACAACCATCTTGCCATTGGTTGTGTTAACCAGTACTGTGTGGCGTACACATTGCATTCCATATTCTACCTTTCACATGTTAGCACATTTGAAATGCTGGTTGGGTAGATATTTGAGAATCTTATCTTTAAGTATGTAAAGATTACATGTGATGCCATGTGGTCTGGTGGTATATATGTACCAGTGTTCTAGAGAAAACCACAGCATCTATTATTAGGATATCTTTGCCTAGTTGATGAAAGCAGGAAGTTCTTCTGAAGCATCAGTATACACTGAGATCTTCATTTTTGTGGGATGTTGCATGGTGTAGGTTGGTACTTGCTGACCAGTGTTCTGCAACATTTTCGGTTCCTCTTCAAGGGTCAAGCAATCCCAGATGGTTGTACCCTGGAAGATGTGACCAATGTTGATTGAGAACATTGGTAACAAATTACCAACCTTCGCCACACAACATTGCAGAAGAGCAGAGACTTCAACTACCCGACAGCAGAAGTCTGAAATCTTAAATCATTGTGCATCTGTAATGTATGTTGTGCTACATCCCAGAATACAGGTACTTTTTTTGAAAGTTGCTGATTATTGTTCTTAAGGTTGTGTTGAGTTTTATCCTTCTAGCTGATGTATGGGGTTCTGGATTTATCATTTAAGTTATTTGTCGTATCTCTCATGACTTTGGTTCCTGCACTTCATCCCATGTGTTAATGTGTGTAGGGATAGTGGATGCTTCAGATAATGAGCTGTTTCTGCAACCTTTTGGTGATATTGATTGGGCTGTATTTTAGTTCTTCTTTCAGCTGAGAATGAAAATAGACTGCTCTGTCAGTTTGAAGCTTAGTGATGATGGTGTGATACTGTGAGACTTTGACCATTATCCCAGTTTTATATAGCCTCCAGGTTTTAGATTTTGGTGTGTCTGCCATCAGGTGAACAGAAACCCACTCCATGGGGTTTGTTGGTGCAGCTGCTCTCAAATCGCAGAAAAACAGCAGTTTTGGTTTTTGAAGATATATTTCTACTTTTATGTACAGTGTGAAACAGATAGATCTCTACCATGCCTGTGCCTGAAACATTGTTACCTTGGTCTGATGTCATAAATCTGATACGTGTTTGTAAATACTGGGAATTCTTTTACCCTTCTTTCTTAAAACCTGCTTCCAATATTGGCATTTAATTTTGTACCGCATATCAAAGTGACTTTGAACTGCATTGTGAAGTGCATGGATTTGGTTGGTGACACAGTAAGAGACTATTAAATTACTTTAGTGAGGAGTAGGGATAAACATGAGGTAATAAGGAACACAGAATAGCGAAACCGAACATGTCACAGTCATTTTGCAGCAGCAGTTGTAGGTGTGGCAGTCTGTTCCATAGCAGGTGACCGTGGCAGTCTGGACTGTACTGTTTAAGGTTACTGATGTTCCTGCCAGATGATTAATATGGTTAATCATGATTCCTAAGACCTTGTTAGCAAAGAGGGTTATTGGAGAAACTGCATATAATGGAATTCTGTTTTGATTAGGCACTCTGTGTATTTTCACAGTATTTGCCAATAATGTGTTGATTATCATGCAGGCCATATTTGAATTAGTGGGGAAGAATAAGTTGTAAAATTTTGTGTATGAAAGACTTGTGCTCTGTACATGGTTTACATTATTCTGCAATGAAATTGGTAAGAGAAAGGATATTGGATTTTATCTGTAAATGTTTCAAATAAATTGAATGGCTACCTGAAATAAAAGTGGCAGTTATGTATTTATAGATAAATATTATTCTAAGTGAAATTGTATTTGGTTTCATAAATTTGATACAGTATCCTACATCCTGAAAACACAAAATTGTGTGTGGTAATATGCTGTTCCAGGCCAGAGTTTTTATTTCTGACTAGATGTTACTTGAACCTTAGTGGGTTTTTGTGCATTCTGTTTTAGGAACTGTAGTATGAATATTTTCCTGGTTTGGGTCTTACAACACAGCTGTCCAGATTTGAAAGCATATGTTTCTCATTGTTCTGTGAGAACAGACAAAACATTTCATTGTATTGTTAACTGGGAGCAGGTAATGTCTTAATGCTTGTGGGTTTGGGCGAGCAGCACCTTTTTACATAGGTTACTGACAAGTTCAGAGCTTGTTTCTACCTTTCTATTGGATTTTTTGAATGGAAGTTACTGATTTGAAGTAAAAAACAGGGGATCTTTGTTTCTAGGTATGCAGCAGACGTTATCAGTCAAGTTCTTCAAAATGGTGATGGCAACTCGTCTGGCCCAAAGCAAAGTAGAGTTTTCAAGGCTAGTCAGTTGGCAAAGTCAGGAGATAAGTTGAAGCATGGAAGAGCACTTGCTGTACATGAGCATGTCTCATGTACTAAAAAACATAGGAACAAATTATGTTACAAGAGATGTAGTGATTACCATGGCTGGCAGGAGGACTACAGATGTGATCTGTGTAGCAAAACATTTGTTTCCAAGAAGCTGCTGACGCGTCACATAGTTATTCACAGCGATGAACGTCCATACATCTGTGATGTGTGTGGGAAGAATTTCAAGAGACCATATGAAGTGACATTACACAAAAAGATTCACACGGAGGCCAGAAATTATATTTGTGATATTTGTAGCTATGCTACCACCCGAAAGGCTTATCTTGAGATCCACCGTAAGAGGCATTTCCAGCAGTTCAAGGTTGTGTGCATCGTGTGCGGAAAGGGATTTTATTCGGATTTTAAATTGAAGGAACACAATATTGTACATACAGGTGAAAAACCCTTTAAGTGTGACATTTGTGGCAAAGGTTACCCTTACAAGAACAATCTGGTGGCCCATAAGAAGGTGAACCACCCAGATTCTCAACAGGAAGTCAAATGTAACAGGTGTGAAATGTGTGGAAAGACTTTTGCATATAAGAAGTCTCTCCTACTGCACATAAACTCCCACACAGGAAACAATGTGTTCTTGTGCGACATCTGTGGCAAAGCCCTGACAAACAAGGAGCACCTCAAGTTACACTATAGGATACATACTGGCGAGAAACCAAATGTGTGTGCAGTTTGTGGCAAAGCTTTCAATTCTCGGAATTACTTGAAAGTTCATCAGCGTACCCACACTGGTGAACGACCATATATCTGTGAAATTTGTGGCAAGTGTTTCACACAGCGTTCTACTCTTGTGGTGCACCGACGATACCACACAGGGCAAAGACCTTATAGATGTCATGTCTGTAATAAAGGCTTTGTGTCCAAAACTCTTCTCATGGCACACCAAAAGACACACAGTCTCTAGGGCTTAATGGTGCAAGAATGTTCCATTTCAGTTAGGGGCCATACAATGGGGCAGTTAATTTCATAAGAAGTAAGGTCAGTGCGTTTTTGGTGTGTCAGATTTTTTTAGTTGTTTCAGCGTTGAGTGATTGATAGTTTGGATTATTGTTTTGGCTCACTTATGTTGATTTTCTTGTATATGTATTGGCCATTGTACGGAATAGTATCATGAATTCATGCAAGTAGAAACCTTGTGCAAGTGATAATTGTTGACATGTTCATTAAATGCCTTGTCTTTTATTGAACGAGAAATTTGTCGTTTTTACTATGTCCTGTTTACTGTTACTTTATCCTGTACCGAACCATTGTAATTCAGTTCACACCTCCAAATCTAGTTTGACATTAATTTCAGCATTTCATTTATCTCTGTTTTCTTATATCTTGCCAACATATTTTATGCTTCAATATTTCAGTTCAAATTTTATGCATATATTGGTCTTCACCATGTATGCTTTGCAAGAACCGTAATACTTTGAGTGACAAGTACAGATTGTGTTGTGTACATCTTCTGTTAATTATCATGTCTCTTCATGCAGATATTCTCCAGAAAACTTTGTTTTCAAGTGCCTTAAGGAACAGAACTTTTTATACTATAGTGTTAGTAAATATCTTTAGTCTGCATTCTTTTCTGAGAGTGAGTTTACAGAGGTATTTCAGACTACCTATTTCTTTATGTGTGTGATTATTTTTCAATATCATTACACTGTTATGTTTTGTAACTATGTTTGATTCAGTAATTCAATTTTTTTTTACCTCTTGTGAGAGTGGTGTGTTGTCTTCATTGCCTTGTGCTCTTGCAAATGTTCATATTTTAGGCATGGAATAATTTTATAATTTGTACAGTTCCAAAATTAAACCTACGTACTTAATTTTTTTTCACCTGCTGTAGCAAACTGTGTGCATAATTTTCTGCATCATTTCTGTATACATCTTTAATAAAAAGTTGAAATATCTTTGTAGGACACTTTTTAGTTGTTGCATTAAGTGAAGTGGTGAGGGCAGGCAGTGGTTGTAGGTTGAGTTTGGATGCCTTCAGCCACTTATGGATTACATAAACTTGGGATCAACAGGCGTATCAGTTCCAGAATATTAACTGACCTGTATGAATGTTTGTATTCCTGTGAAGAACATGGTGTCAACATTTCAATGTTGAAAATGGGAGTTCTTGGCATTTGTAATTGCTAGTTTAAACTGTGAATGCGTAATTAAAATTTTAGGTACTGTAGATCTCATACTGAGTGGCCAAATGGCACTTTCTGGTCTTTGCCAATGTACTGAGGAGGTTAGCACATATGTAACACATCCCAGCTCATGCCTGGAAGATATTTGGTTTAGAATTTTTATGGCATACAAGTGGAACTGGCATCATTCCTCTCATATTTCCTGCAGTCTGTGTTGGCAGTTGTTTGGCCACTATGTTTCAGCTGCTTCTCATGCTTAGTCACATATTTCATTTGATTCATTTGATACTGCATTTTTAAATAGCATATGAATCTAAATTACTCTGCACATTTTGATGAGTGTCACTAAACATGTAGTCCATCTACTGTAGTTGATATCACATAACAGTTTATTTCATAATCACCCTGTTGGCATAATTGTGCCATACAGTACCTTTTTGTGTTCAAACAGTTTACTTGGGTATCTGAAATGTTGTTTGTACGGATATTTGTAGGCCTTCTTTACAAAGTAGAAAGAATTGCAGCCTTTTGTGGAGTATACCTGTCCATCTGTAAGTGACCTACTAGATGGTAGGTTCTTGATGTCTGTGTTATATCTTAACTGTACATAATACAACATAATAAAATCTCGTTTAAAAATTAGGACTGTGATGATAGTACTACACACTAGTGTTTAGATGGATTGGGCCCAACGTTAAAACCATTAATTAATAACGGATGAAATGTGCGTATGTTGTGTTGTTGGTGCATAGTGGGAGACTGCTTCACATAAACGTTTCCTGCAAGTAATAATTGTGAAGCGGTATGCAACTTTCTGTGCTTGTGTGAGTTCTTGCTGGCCTAGAAACACAACACCAACTATTCCTGGGGAGAAAGATGAAGATATGTTGTGTGTATTTTGTATTATTGAGTTCATATTAATCATAATGGATGGGCGTCACTACAGATTTTTCTTCCTTCTAAGTGTAAAAGAAAAAATAAATTTGATGTAGTGGGAAATTCCAAAAGAAACTCACTGTGCAGCAATATCAAGAAATTTTCCAAGAGTGAAGGAGTCATGAATGTCACTAAAACCTCTCACATGGAGAAACTATGTTGCAAGAAGTGTGGAATTTTATTGTGTGCTATAAGAACAGTGTGTGTTGTGTGTTGTGAAATGGCAGGATCGAAGTGGAAGCACAACATTCAAAGAAAACAGCTGTTGTCAAAATGTATCCAGGAATTGTGGTAAAGTATTGCCATCAAACTGTTTGCTTTAACTCCATCTCACAGGCCAAAAGAAGTGTGCAGGTGAGGTCAGATGAAGTTGATGATGGGGAGGAAAGAGCTGGAAGAAAAAATAAAATGTGGAATATACAGTAAGAGGTTTGCAACACTTCGGTAATGTCAGTGTGAAAGAAGAAATAATGAAAGGCCAAATAGTGTGTGAAACGTTGTGCAAGATGTTCCCGTCACAGACTCTTCTAAAGCACAATGCCATGGCCCATAGTAAGGAGCATCCTTGTCAGTGTGATATGTGCCATACATATTTTAAACGGTCATATGAACAAAGTGAATGAAAAGGTACACACAAGAGAAGATAATCACTTGTTTGATGTATGTAATTAGAAGACCATATACAAATCTACAATTGAAATTCACCAAAATAGGCATTAATGACAGTTCGGACTGAAATGTAATATGTGTGACAAGGGTTTTTACGCACTGTCTGAGTTACAGGAACATACAAAGATACGTGCAGGGGAGAAGCCTTTCCAGTGTGATTAGTGTGGGAAAGCATATCCTTACAAACACAACTTGAATGCCCATAAAAGCACCATTCATTCTGAATCTTAAGGATGAGAAGAAGTTGAATCATTGTGAAATGTGCGGTAAAACATCTACTTATAAAAAGTCTTTGCTATTATGTATGACTGCTCACACAGATGCTACTGTTTGTATCTGTGACATTTGTTATAAATCACTGACCAACAAGGAACATCTCAAGTTTCACTGTAGGATACATACAGGTGAGAATTCCATTTTTTGTGATGCGTGTGGTAAGGCATTCAAGAAACATAATCTGAAGCTGCATCAAAGAACACATACTGGTGAGCGCACTTATATCTATGGAGCTTGTAACAAACCTTTTACACAGTGCTCCACACTTGTGATTCACAAACGCTACCACAGGGCAGAGACCCTATAAGTGTTACTTATGTAACAAGGGCTTTGTATGTAAAGCACTTCTGAACTCGCATCAGAAAAGCCATGCTGTTTAGTAGTAGGTATGTTCCATCTGATTATTTTGTCTGTACACCAATAACACCACACAATATTTCAGGTTTTTGCCATGAAGTAGTTGAAACCTTTTCTTTTCTTGGTTGTTGCACGGTGTAAATTGGTTTGTTACTGACATTTTGGGACAGCGTATTGGTTCCATCAGGATCAAGAAGCGACCTGTGCTCTATCTCAAAGCATGGCTGACAAACCAACCCACACTGCAGAACAACCCAGAAAAGCAGACATCACCACCATGTTTCTTCCTGTGTCTGTGCCTGAGATGTCTTTGAAGATCGTATATTAGGCTTTAATATTTTATATGTTGATTTTCATTTACTGTAGTCCACATACATAACATTGTATCTGAAGTATAATTGCTAAGGCACAATTTTATATTTTTTCATTTTTTTGGCACCTTTCGTGGTTAAATAGATTGCATAGCATCAGAACTTTTAGGCTGAGAGGATTTATTATTTGTGGATATGATCTAATTATTAGAGTGGAAATCATGTAATTTGGAAACTGATTCCAGAGTCACTGATTTATAGAGTGAAGGTAAAAGAATGCAGTTGTGTTAAATATCCACGGTTGATCACTGACTGGTAGGCATCATCATGATGAGGTCAGTTGTTTGCATGTATGTATGTGACCGTTACTGTTACTGCAGCAGTTCATGTTCCCATGGATACAAGTTTCCCTATTCAAGATAGTTTACGTTAAATGAGTGTGGTCTTGGCCAATGAGCAGGCATGTCGTACTTTGGCCGCAAGTGAATTAGGTCATGATCATGTTCTTTAACTTCACATTGTGCATGCCTTGTTTCCATGTGGTCATCACTTGGACATCATGCAATACTGATGCAGACAGGAAAGAATATTGAAAGATTCTGTGTTTGCACATGAAACAGCTTCTGTATGGACTGAGAAACGTGCACTAAATTTAGGGAGGTTAGTTACATGGGATGGAAGATTACAGCAGCTATTCATTTACAGTGATACTATAAGACTGATGGCAGTCGATGAAATTGGTGTTTATCAGGAACATGCTTTTTTCCATTCTCTCATACCATGATTTGGTAGAAATATAAACTTAAAAGAGGTGCCAAGAATGCATGCAGAACAAGGGAGAGCATTGTTGACATAGCTGTAATATGGCAGATTTGCTGATTCTCTCCCCCCCCCCCTTCCTACCTCCAGCAAGGCAGATCTTAGTGGACCTGGTTTGACAGACAAGTATCTGACTGCAGTATATTAGGTTCAGCTATACTTGGTAACCCATGTATATCAACATGGTTTGATAGGTATCTGACTGCAGTATGTTAGGTTCAACTGTATGTGGTATGTTCACAAGTAAATGAACCCAGTTTGACAGATATGCATCTGACTGCTGAATGTTAGATTCAAGTACACAGCTGTTATGCTCAGAAACTGCAAGTGTGACACACATTAATGGAAATCACAGAAGATAGTTGAGTTATAATCAGGAGATGGGAGGTACTCCAAAGACAGGGAGGAAGGATTTTTCTGCTAACATTACACACTTTAAAAGCTTGAGTTGTCAGTTTTTTTATGGCTTTTATTATTTCTTTGTGTATATGTAAACCAAATTTAATAGATGATTCGGTGTTACAGAAACACATAGAGGTTGATACAATTCAAGTGTGATATTTTGCTTTTTGTTCATAAACATTCAGTCCATGAAGATGCACTGTTCAATACAAGAAATCCAGATTTTAAAATCAGTGAGTTTAGTGTTTTGAAAAGGCTGACATTTAACTTTTGTATGTTACAAACATGCCAGTTATTCTACACTGTAACTACATGAAATATGTGTGTGACTACATGCACACACATGGGCAGAGCAATGTGTCAACCAACTGTCATACTGTGTGTAATATCAGAATACGACTTTTTTCCGTCTGGTGGAGACATTAGGAGTGTGAAGTGTGTTGAATGTGTGCTAAGCTGATGAATGTGAAACACATCATGCATCAGAATGATGTCTGATGCTTCTTTTCAATTTTTCAATATTCTCTTGATTTTCCTGATTTCTTTTATCATAGGCAACGTTGGGCCTGTCAGCTGCTCTGATCTGTGAGAATGGCCTGTTCTGTATAGATGTGTGGGTTTTCAAATTGTATATTTTAGTGTGTCAGACACATGCAGTTGTGTTTGGAAAATTTTACTTGAAATGTGGCTGTGCCTGAAAGTGAGAATTGTTTCAAATTGTAGGAAATGAAAATGAAGCCTATCTTATTTTAATATACTAGTCTATAATACTTAGGGAAATTAAGATTTTTTTTCATTAATATGGGACACTGGAATATGTTATGCTTAGTATACATTCATTTCATTTGCACTTTTCTTGTGTCAGCCATACATTTGAAAACTTGTTTTTTAATCATTGTTTTGAAACACATGTATGAATTATGGACCACACAGGAGTGTAAGTGTGTGTTTCCATATGGTTATTTGGAGGTAGTGCAAGATGTGTGTAATGAGGCTTTAGTTGTGATGATGTGCCATATAAATTCTCTGCTGCATACATACCTTTCTATTCATGTTATGTACCTTGTTTTCATAACTGAAGCTTATGCAACTTAATTTTGATAGTGTAAAGTGAGATCTGTCACAGAAAAAATTCCAGAATCTTAATAACTAAACTGAGTGACAGTGACTCCAGTTGATGTAATTTAGAAATTGTGTCCAAAATTTGGTACAGGTTTAAAGATTGGTTTAATTTGGGCGTTCTGTTTTTGTGGATTGTGATGCTGGATTGCTGTGAAATCAGTTCCTGGTGTTTCAAAGGTCAATAGTGCCTTCCTCTTCAGAGTTCTAGAGGTTCAAGAATTAGTTTCTTTAATGCATTGACAGTTGCAACTAATGTATTACAGTGGGCATTAACCAGCTAAACTAATCTCATTAGATGGTGGTAGAAGAGTTGCTGTTGTGTAGTATGGAACTCGTCTTAGAGGTGCCATTACATACATTGCCCTTTTGCATAAAAGAATTCTAATGACCATTCATAACCTACAGGGTAGTCAGTATGAGTTTGGGATTAGAAAACAGATGAAACTCCTAAATGGACAAACCTGTGGTTATATGTAGCACATATTAGAGCAAACTTCCAGTTACTTTTACACTTTAAATTCTTTTGTGTCTTTACAATGCTGAATGTGGTTATTGCACATGTGACAAATGTATTGTGTCCGAGATTGCCCCACACATGGTTGAGCATTCCAGCATGTATGTTTGCAAAAGCTGCAACAGTCTTGTCTTGGTGTCAGTTTATAGGGGGGAGGTATCTTATAACTTCATTGTAAAAATGAAAGTGCTGATTTTGGGTGGGGGCAGAGTCATTATGTTGGATCTGCTTGACTCATCTTAGTGTTCAGGGAAATTCGAACTGAAAAGTAGTGCCCTCACGTACGAATGAAAATTGGGTGGCATTCCATCTTGCTGAATTTTGTGACCTGTAGCCAGGGCACTAGGTACTGCCACATTGTGTCCCAAGTAAGAAATTCTGGTAATGACTTTTCACAAAAGAAAAACAACCCATCAATTTTCATTTGGTTCGTTGTATAAAATATATTTTCTTCTCACTGCCATATTCGTGCTACCTAATGACAGGTTGTGTGATCCCAATAAGCAAGTGTACTTGTCCGCTTGGCCTGTGATGTGGATTGTGGGCTTATCACTGAAACACTTCTTATCAGAAAACTGTTTTGGAGCTCCATGTGCTAGTACGTGTTGCTGCAGGTGCCATAGTGTACAATGTTATGTTGAGTAAACACTGCCTTCATCACTTGGAGTTTGTGTGACTTTATTGACAGTCATGTGTATAAGGTACATTATTCTGTTTTTTAGTGGATCTCAGCTGCTTGTTTGCACACTAGTGGACTTTTGTGCACTCGTCTCAGAAGCTTCTTGCATGCTGATGAAAATTGCCTTGGAAACAGATGTGTGGCCTTGAACAGGTTGATAATATGCCCCACACTCATTAGCAGTGTATGGTTGATTTACACATGGGAGGTTGTTCTCAGTGTTGCTATTGGATGCTGCATTCTCACTGCGCATGTAGTCTGCCATTTTTACTCTGTGACTACCAGGGTCATCTCTGGGGAGTTGTCAGTAACTGAACTGTGCACTCTGAAAACTTGAAGTTTGTACCATCATAATATGCTTTGTTTCATATCCATGGCATTATTTTTTTCATTTTGCTTGGCTGGTATTTGTAACACCTATGCTAGTGGAGCTGGAGAACAAAATTGAACAGTGCATCATTGATTGATGTGATCTGTAAAATAATAGGTTATTTTGTTATTCACTGCACCTGCCACACATAAATTTAATTTTTTGTTGGTTTGTTTGTTTACAATTTGTTTTGTTGACATGTAAAGTAAATTTGGTGAATGAATTACAGCACTTGGACCTGTGATTTACAACTGTAGAATTTGCATTTTTATTTGAGGTGTATGTATGGGTTTGTAAATCTCTTGTGTTAAAGTATGAATGTTGAAATCCTGTTGTAATGAACATTTCACAGTACCTGTGAAGGCTCCAGTTTAACGTGCTGAGTGATTGGCTGTGTTATATATAATGATTAATATGCAGTTAATTTGTTATCTGCATAGAGCTTTTTTTTTTCTTGTGCAAGAGGCTGCTTGCTGTGTTTAATCACTTGCACTTTGCATAACAAATTGCGATAGCAAACTCCTGGCTCCAAAGTCTTAAAATCTCACAGATTTCAAAATTTGGGCAAAATTTTGTTGTTGTTTAATCAATTAACACATATTTCTCTAAATTGTTAATTGAATGCAAGCTTCTGACTATTCGTTCTTGTGTTGTGGTTCTCATTGTCATACTGAATGTGCCATGCAAGTATGAACACTATTTTACTGTGAGTTTCATTTAATGTGTTAAGATTTATGTGGCATTGTAAAGTTTTGCAGTTAGTGTGTTAATCATCTCCTAGGAATCATTCCATGGTTTAAGAGAGAACCCTTCTCTTCTTTCTAGGTTTTCGAGTGAAAGCTATATTATCACTCTTAGGATATCAGACGGCAACACTACTCGCCGCAAGAAAACTGGCATTGTGAAAGCTAAAATTTCAAAGAAGTCATCCAGGAACAAATTAAAGAAAAAGAAATCCACAGAAGCAGTTTATACTTGCCACCATGTGAATGTGGACCAGGATGGCAGCAAACCTTTTATTTGCAGCATCTGCTGTATTCCCCTTACTAGTCAGAGTGAGCTAGACTTGCACTGTAAAGATCACGAACAGTTTAAAGATCCAGATGAATTTAGGTGTAATATTTGTAGTAAAGTATTTGTTACTAAGAAAGTATTGAAGCGTCATCTTGTTGTTCATAGCATTGATCGTCCATACTCCTGTGATATTTGCCACAAGACTTTTAAGCGCCCATATGACATCACCATACATAAAAAGAAACATACAGGAGAGAGTAAACATTCATGTGATATATGTGGCTATGCAACTATTTACAGATCAGCTTTAGCTACTCATCGGAAAAGACATTTTGAAGAATACAAGTATAGATGTGACATATGTGGCAAGGGATTCTTCGTGAATACATGGTTACAGGAGCATAGAAATTTCCATACAGGCGAGAAACCTTTTCAGTGTGACTTGTGTGGCAAAGCATTTCCTTACACACGATACTTAGTAGCCCACAAGAAAGCTAACCATCCAGATTCTCATCATCCTATCAAGATAAACCAGTGTGAGACATGTGGCAAGGTGTTTGCACATAAGAAGTCATTGTCTCTGCATGTAAAATCTCACACAGGTGAGAATGTGTGTTTGTGTGATGTCTGTGGTAAAGCACTGACAAATAAGGAACACCTTAAGTTCCATCGTCGTATCCACACAGGTGAGAAGCCAAATGTGTGTGATGTGTGTGGCAAGGCATTCAGTAAACGTTGCAACTTGAAACTTCATCAGCGTACGCATACAGGTGAACGTCCATACACGTGTGAAACATGTGGTAAATCATTCACACAGCGCTCAACCCTTGTAATACATAATCGTTACCACACGGGACACAGACCATATGAATGTCATTTGTGTAATAAGGGCTTTGTGTGCAAGGCTCTGCTCAATGCACACCAGAAGAGTCATTGTATGTAACACATCATCTAGGATTTAAGGAACTGGAAATGGGTTTTATTTCATTTTATCAGAGACATAAAATGTACTGTTGAACTTACTGAAAAATTGTATTCTTCTGGTCTAATTGTATGTATATTTTTTCTGTACTGTTTTTGTGTAAAACATTTTTTAAAAAAATTTTGTAACTTGGTCTTTTTAGAGAACATGTGCTGATGCTCTGCTTAGGGTAGAGCAATATTAAATTGCATGACTTCACATACACACACACACACACACACAGTACAAAGTTGTGCAGTAAAATGTCATTTTTTTAAGTTTCACGTTTTGGAAGTGTAACGTTGGGCATATTTTTATATATTGTTGTGTACTTTCTCTTCCACCCTTACTGCATAAGAGTCTGTGCTTGTGTTTTCTCATTTTGCCAGTGCATAGCAATAGTGAACTGTGTTACAGTCCCGTCACATCATTTGCTATATGTACCTGATATCTGAAAAGTGTGAAGTAAACAAAAGATACTGTCTTACGTTCATTGTTTGAAGTTGTAATGTTGGATGTATTTTTGGATGTTCTGATTTCTTACAGAGCATGCAAATCAGTGGTTTTATAACATTGTCATGTTTTAAATGACATGAAATACATGTTTGGGCATTTGAGATGTAATATCATTATCTTTCTTTCAATGAAGTAAGCAGGCACCCTACTTAATGAGTTTCTGTTTCCATTACACTGTTTAGTGATACCAGTTCCCTGCTAATGAACGAAATGTTTGATGTAGATTCAAGGCAAACTATGGGGTAGGCAGGTATATGCCATATTGCAGGCCACCTGATCATAAGAAACTGGTTGTTTGTCATGCTGATAATTAAGTTTTGAGGTAACACAAATACTTCTTATTTTTAATACTTTCTGCATGTGATCATGGGATATGGGGTCTTTTTTTGGGTGGGGGTATTGTATATTTATATTAAACATTCTTCCAATAATTTGTGGTCAATTAGTAGATTTGTGACTGTGGCATTTGAGATGACTGATTTTCTGTCAGTGAAGCACTGACTACAGGTAGAGATGCTGTCCTTTGGTGTGTGATACCTTGTAATGTGGAATAAGATGCCCCATTTAAGAGAATGTTTCTGCCTATATGATGAGGGTAAATGACAGAAAATGGGTTCAAGAGCTTTACTTTTGTTGCCAGTTGAACTTCTGGCTAACGGTGTTGATACACACAATGTGGCTGATTAATGTCACAGCCAGAGGATGATTTGGCCCAGTGCCAAAACCTCATTCCACAACAACTTGATTCCCTGGCAAGGTGGGAAGTCACACTTTTGCGGAGTGTTCAGGTTATGTGGTTCAGTTTCCACATGGTTTTCCAACAAGGCTTGTAGCGTTACCTTGTATCGGGTCACTTATAATGTAACTCCTTGTGCGTGTGCTTTGTATTGTTTATATGCTTGTTGTAAGACTTCAGGCTATCTTAATAGGTCATGGGACCTTAAGAAAGACCAACCATTCAATAGTTTGTCATAACTGAGGAGCTGTGGGGTTATGTTACTTCTTGGTTCAGATGTTCTAAAGGTTTGAAAAAACATATTTTCTTGTGTTAGCAGTCACATCCAAAGAATTGTACTTGTGAGTCAGATAAATTTGATCCGATTTGGAAGAGTGGTGTTGAATTTTCATTTTATAGACTGAATACGTAATGGCCTGGGAAGATGATCTGATGATGCCCTTTGAAATTAAATGAATTGCAAATGTTTGTGAGGGTAATTTATATAGGAAGTGTCTTCTAGAATCATTATTATTGCCAGAGACGGTATTTTGAGATGGTTTAGTATGAAAGGGTGCTTTAAAGCAGTTTTGTTTCTCACCATATACTTTCATTATTGGGTAGTGAAAATCTAACTTCATTTGCACATGATGATGATGATGATGATGGTTGTTCAGTGATGAGGTACTGGACTACCAGTGCCTAGAGGGATTGATTAGATTTCTCTTCTTTCTAGGTCTACAAAGGAACGCACTCTTGAGTACACAAAACATAGAGGTACATCTGACAAGGAGTTTGAAAGTTTGAGTAGTTCCAAAACAACAGACACTGTAGAGCAGGAAGTTAATGAACAAAATCTCCCTGAAAAGCAGTTAAACTGCCCTGGTTTTGCTGTAAAAAGGTTCACTTGTGAAGTATGTGGCAGGGTGTGCAAGAGTAATAAGCTTTTAAAACGTCACGCTGTTAAGCACAATGATGATCGCCCATATGCTTGTGATGTGTGCAGGAAGACATTCAAACGTTCATATCAGGTGAACAAACATAAGAAAATTCATACTATTGACACCCCATTTGCATGTGATGTTTGTGGTCAAGCCTTTGCATATACAAGGCATTTGTCTTCACACAAGAAGGCCAACCATCCAGAAACTCAAGTTACCCTACAAATCAACCAGTGTGAAACTTGTGGAAAAATATTTGCTCACAAAAATTCTCTGGCACTACACATAAAATCTCATACAGGAACGAATATTTGTATATGTGATATATGTGGGAAATCATTGACTAATAAGGAACACTTGAAATTCCATCGCAGGATCCACACAGGCGAGAAACCAAATGTTTGTGATGTGTGTGGTAAGGCATTCAGCAAACGTTGCAACTTGAAGCTTCATCTCCGTACACATACTGGTGAACGCCCATACACATGTGAAACATGTGGGAAGTCTTTCACGCAGCGTTCAACTCTTGTGATACATAAGCGCTATCACACTGGGCAGAGACCTTACTGGTGTCAGCTCTGTAACAAAGGGTTTGTGTGCAAGGCCCTTCTCAACTCCCATCACAAGGTTCATTGTCTTTAAGCATCTCCAGTATACTGAATGTTTGTCTTTTTTTGAAACGTTTCTTGTTGTGGTTGGGTCCCCCCCCCCCTTTATTTTTCACAGTTCTGTGACATGATGAGAGGATGAGATGTTCAGTGAATGTGATAAGAAAATAGGAAAAAAGTGGCAGGTATTTTGAAGCATTGTAGATCAAACAAACCAACCATGAATGGGACAATTTAAAGGCATACGCAGGACTCTCGACAACTTGGTTCAAAATAGAAGGCAGAAGATTTATTTTGTCATGTGCATACTTACTTTGCCTTGTGTCTGGATTTTGGACTGTATTCTCCTTGACTAGAGGTTGTCAGCATGGACCCCTTTGCGAACTGTTATTTTTTTGTGTTGGTATCTGGAACTTTTTGTCATTAATTGGATGTTTATTCTTGTCTAAGCAGCGTTGTGTTTTATCTTGCCTTGCTGACTTCTGATTCAGAATTCAAATAAGGGGCTGCTGGCAGAGTCAGATTTGTCCCACCCTGGCTGCCTATCAAAGATTTGAAGAAGAAAAGATTTTCAGAAGATTATTCTGTGGATATGATGCCTTATTGATTGGTAATTGTTGACATTTTTGAGATGCATGCTGCCTCCATTGTCAGGTTAGTTGGGAAAGAGCAAGTTGTGTGGAAGAAATGGTCACATTTGACATGGAATGGATCGATCATCAGAGAGGCCATGAAGATTGAGCTCCATTTCAGCAGTGTGAACACTGAGGTGACCTTGTCTTGAACAGGTATTGGACACCTCACATTCACTCCCTGAGGGCACAGGGAATTTGCCTTGTGGGGACTTAGGCCTTGGCCAACACACAGTTTGTCCTGCTTCCTCACTTAATTTAGTGATTTACCTTACCTTGTGTTAAATGTTAATTTCTCTCGCTTATTTGTTTTTGCTGTCTCTGTTTTTTTTTACCCATGACTGTGCCTACTCCGTACCGCAAGTTTTACCCATGACTGCCTGCTCTATACTACCAGTCTTAACCTATGACTCTGACTGCTTCATAACACCACTACTGCCCTTCCCTTGCTGTGCCATTCAACTGGTGTTTGCCCTCCTGTGAAGCCAACATTTCATACACTCAAAATCTCCTTTTGATTTCCTGAAATGAAGGTAGCAAGCCTCCCCCACACTTTGGTTACTAATTTCCCTTCTATAGAGTGTCACATCTCACAAGACATTAACTGTCATCAAGTCATCATTTCGTACACATAAAATCATCTTTTGCCTCTTCCTGAAGATGAAGGGAGCTGGCTCCTCCCAGACATTGGTAACTAATTTCCCATGGACGCAGCGTCACATCTCAAAAGACTACCATTAACAATCACACAAACTGTTTTCATATTTTTCGTGTATGACCCTTTTTTGTGCAGGAGTGCTACTTCTTTAGCTTAATTTATGTTTCAACTCTTAATAACCCACATTGGCGTTTTTAAGGGAAATTAACAGTGACACTACTATGACTGTCAATTTGAGTGATACAACCCAGACATTAATTTTAAATGAATATCCCTACCGACATTCTTGTAAAGTGACCAGTGGAAGAAAAAGGACGTGTTGTGTAATTAGTGCTTTAACAAGAGACAGACACAAAAAGTGACGAAGGTTTTGCACTTTCAACTGTCATATTCTGGTAACAGTTGGCTGTGTATTTGTAAAGCTTATCATAATGTACAAA
>Ga0123352_10001411_pt1 | contig 31829 bp, 26 predicted proteins | sample TergutLab28metaG_FD_89700 | JGI IMG/M metagenome (GOLD analysis project Ga0123352, IMG submission 89700) | Labiotermes labralis P1 segment gut microbial communities from Petit-Saut dam, French Guiana - Lab288 P1 | ecosystem: Host-associated > Arthropoda: Insects > Digestive system > Gut ...
CCACCACCACCACCCAAACTCAATCTCTGTTCACACTTGGCCAGAACATGGCAGTAGTTTTTATGTTAACAGTAATTAGTAGTATGGGAAACTTAACCATTACTGTGTGTTCCAAAAACATTGCCATTTTCACTTCCCTATCCTTAACAACATTCATTCTGGGAATACTGTGGGTCAGGATCAAGAAAGAGTTCTAAAGGGCTACAATGGGGGGGGGGGGGCCCCTTCAAGGAATGATACAACCAGGTTAATTGCACATTCTACATTCTTTGTATGGGTTACTTTCCAAGACCAGAAGAAATGATTGATACTTGGCAGGACAACAACATATACAGAAACAATGGATAGAGGTTGCACTGTAATTGGTGTCTGGCAGTGATCTGTAGGACAGGTGATCGGGGGCAGTAACCTGTGATGCAGTGTAGGGCTTAGTAGGAATACAAAAGGCCTGTGACAGTAAGCTTGAAAGAGGAGACTATTTTACTATGGAAAAGGGAAGTAAAACTGTTTAGTGGTTTTTAGTTTGAAAAGTAGAGTTTGTTATTTATAGGCTATCATAGTTAAACCTGCAGGGTCATAGAAAACCTACTACTGTTTTAAAACAAATTTTTTATTAACTTGTTCTGATTGTTCGCAAACTTCTGATTCTTGTTGCTGTATTAGAGTTTTATTTCAACTTGAAAATATTTTAGTAGAGTGCTGAATTATTTAGCCAGTATTGAGCATGTAGATATAATGTGGTTTATTGTCTTTTGAAATTGTTATCGTAGTCTGCATTTTCTATCTCTTTCCATTTGTAATATTTTTATTGTGTGATATTTTGTTCATAATGCCTGATCTTATGCTGCTGCTGTTTTGCTTTCAGTTTATGCTTTCAGAACACCCCTTGACAGCCATAGGAACAAGTCTTATCTATTAATAATTTGTGTGACTACTTCTAATATGCTGTCCAGGAATTAACTTTACTTTTTGCATTTTTTCATTAAGGACTGTCCTAATTTTGTTTTGTCTAGTCTGTGCCTACCTTTTTATGTCACTGTTTTCATATGAGGTTTGTAGGAACTCCCTACTTAACATTACCTCGCTGTTGTGTAATGGTTTTAATACATTATTATATTAGGCAATGAACTGTACCAAAAGATTGTGTTCTGTCTTTGCCCTCCACTCCAGAATCTTATATTGTTTGTTCAAATTAATATTTTGAGAATATGAAGTTGTGCATTAAAGCTATGAATACCACATGTGAAATTGCAGGATAAGCTTTACAGAATTATTTGAGAGAGTGTTCAAAGTTTGTGCTTGCATTCCAAAGGAGCAATAAATTGAAGGTATTAAAAATAAAATGCTGGAATGTATAATTAGTTAGTGTGAAATTATATTTATTTATTCATTCTGGTTTTATGATGAAAATTCTGAGGCAAGAGAGAAGTACATTGATTGTTGTATGTGTGTATTATAGTTAAATTCATTGTTTTCAGTTACATAATTGGAGTGAAAGAGCAGCAGTTATCACCAAGGCCTAGTGGAGACAACAGTAATCATCCTCATGTAGGGACAAGTGAAGATACAGAAGAGAAAGTAATCAAGTCTGCTAATAAGCAAGAAACAGATGATGTTTACGCTGAATTTGCCAGCATGGTTGCTGAACGAAACGCTCGAATAAAAGGGTCTGCCACTGATATTAAGCGCAATTATCTAATTGAAACAAGTATGACCCCTGCTGCCACACAAGACAGTGGTAATGAGCATACCCTGTCCAACAGCAGTAGTAGCACTTTGGTTCAGCAGTCGTCCGAGCAGCAGCAGTGCGAGGAAATCGATCATCCCCCCCACAAAACAGCAGACTCAGCATAGTTGCGACACACACAGCATCTGTAAAGAGGAAGCAATATTATACTGTAAGTGTGAACAGGCTAGAAGGAAGGATATGGGATGGCTACCAACACAACTATAAGAAAGCAGTGATGAGGAAACTTCATCCATTAGCAACATAGTGCTCTGTGTACTTGAGTGTAATTGTTTGCAGGATAAGATTCCTACACTCTCAGTACTGTGATATTAACATGACATGCTTAGCCAAACAAATTTGTTGCTAGATACGGAAGAAAGGAAGGTGAATAAATTACATAATGTGTCAAGATTACCCCATTATCAACTGTGGTCTTTATCCAATAAAACGGGTAGGGTAAATTTATTCAATGTGGAATCATCAGGTTGGGTTGCCTAGACAGTGGTGATAACTATGTTTAATTTATTCCTTTCAATCAGCTTAGCATTATTTAATTGCAACAGTTTTGCATTGATTAAAGTAATAACTATATTACCATACTCCCTTTGTAATTATGATCATTAGCCAGAAAAGTTCATCCACTCCTAAATGTTGTACATCCAAAACAGTTGAACCAGAATGCCAACTATCTGTTGAAGAAACTGTGAGAAGGTGAAGGTGAGATTCAGCTTGAAATTCAACATGACGTACCATCTCAGAGTTACAGAATAACCCTAGTCAGAGAATTGTTGGACATTAGATTACAAGTTGTCCCACAAGTGTGCTAATGTTGAAGTTGACCATGAGATGTTGGAGTTTGATGGAATGATACTGGAACCAGTATGACCTGTAGTTACCTATTGATCAATGGAGGATTACCTTTCAGAGATACACAACGAGAGAGAGAGAGAAAGAGAGAGAGACATGTGTGTAACATAACCTCCACCATAATTATTACCATTTGCAGAGAACGTGTATGAAAGATTTAAGTTCCTGGGTGTGTGTGTGTGTGTACTGGTGATGTATGAAATAGAAAACAAGGGTTCAGCTTTATGTTGGTGTGTTTTTGTGGACACCTAAGCTTATATATGAACAGACTGGCAACAGGCTGCATTTCCAGTGTGACATGTCAAGATTTTCTTGTGAAATGAGTAATAGCAATTTGAATTGAAGTGGTTGATTGAGGGTGTGAGCAGCAGTTGGAAAGCTTGATACACACCAGGTAACTTGAGCACATGATTTAGTATATTGCTTATTACTAATTTTTATATCAAATTTAATTTTTTATTCCCATAATTTGTTGATGTTGAAGCAAACATTGTAGTGGAAGGCATGTGGCAGCACCTTAGTAGTGTGGCTGTAGTGAGAGTGTGATTTTGTTTCAAACCAAGTTACCTGTACGCTTTTAATTTTTAAGTGGCTTTAAATTTCTGAAAATTGAAAATTTCTAGTAAATAAAGATAATGGAATCAGTATAATAATTAAATTTGAATTGGTGTTTATGTTGTGCACTTTTTTTAAAGACAAATTAATGTAACCAGTTTTCAGTATAATCATGTTCATAATTGGAAATCATCTTGGTACAGTAGTTCTTGAAACATACTTCCTAGTAAAACAGCATGACACCATATGATGGTGGTTCCCATAGTAGTTGACTAGCGAACATGTTTTAGAGGTACTTTTTCCCTACATTTTGGGAAATGAGTGAAATGGGATGCTGAGCCATGAATTAAGTTTGAGCATCAAGCATGAACGTTTTTAAGTGCTGGACCCTGAGGGCCTTCTAGTGACTGCAGTAGAAACAGTGTAACGTACAACCCGTAACAGTTTGTACAGATTAATTAAAAGTGCTAATGTAGATTGACTTTCCTGACAGGCCTCAAGTGAGTTCCTTGTAAATGCCAAGTATGATGTGAAGAAGTGGTTCGCAGTTGGTGGAGTTAGGACATTCACTGTTACAGAAGTTGGAAGACTCGTGAAACCGAAGTAGACTTTAGTTAGAAACGTAACTGTTGTAACCATGAACTCCTGAAAAGTTTCGAAGCTAACCTCAAGAGCTTTTGTTGTTCGTGCTACAATTTTTTGTATTATGAATGATATTCATGCTTTTATTATTATTATTATTATTATTATTATTTTAAAAATACTTGAATATTATGCAAGTCAAAATGGGGAGTTGTTATAGTCAGTGGACCAGCCTTTTGAAAATGGCTGTTTACTGTGGGCTCTGTTTGTACAGTAAATTTGTATGTTGGAGCTTCAATCTTCCCAACCACTTGCAATCTCTCTCCTCCTCCTCCCCCCCCCCCCCCTTTCATGTCAGTGCAGGACATTTATTTAAATGAAGAATATGTATAATTATAAATAAATTAAGATAATTTTGTTGCATTCCGATTAGTTTGTGTGTTGAAATACGAACAATATCACAGCGCTTGCCATTGATTTACCAGTGTGTTGGCATTCGATAGTGTTACAAGCTAGTACTTGTGCATGGGGTTTTTGCTGATGGTGTTGTGTAGTGTTTTCTACATATAACTGCACAGTTACATTTTGATCTGTCCCAGTGACAGAGGACTTAGATGGCACATCTTGGCTGTTGTGAAAAGTATGATGAACTGGATGCTGTCAGGTGGCAACACACTAATTGTCACTATAATACTTATTTTAACAAGTGTATGGACTAGTTTCTGATGTATTAAAATGTGATGTAAACTATTATTCTCCTCTGCACAACTTTTGTGTGCGCATTTATTACAGTTGTATATGTACACTGAAAACAATTTTTTAATTAGCAAGGAAATCAAATGCAAACTGTAATATTGAGAGTTAAGTGCCAGCACTAGAAGCCATTAGGAAAATGGACAGTTTTAGCAGGTCAGACTCTGGTCTTTTTAAAAGAATGATAATGGGAGATACACTTCAAGGTGGTAATTTACTATTTTGTAATTAACTGTTTAGTCCTTTATAAATAAATTACTTACCTTGTCATGCTGTGAAGAGTTTTGCATTGCACAGAAAAGTATTGCAGTGCTGTCAGTAACATTGCACCCATTTCTGCCTCCCTGCCTCAACTCGTTCTTGATACTTTGTTTGCTAGACACATGCTGATTTTACTTATGTAAAATCATGACTACAATCATTATTTGGATAGCTCCTAAGAGCATGTGGTTAGGAAGGATTAATATCAGTTATTTTCAATATTGCACACCAGGTCAGGGCTTTTCTGCACTCCCACCTCTTCTTGCCACTTGCCTTCTGTTTCTGTTTATACGCTGAAGGTTTGGTCTCCACAGTTTTTCTGATTTATCTTTGGCCATCATAAGATGTGTTTTTGAAAAAAAGAACTGTAGTTTTTCAGAATATTCAAAGCTAGTCAGGTTAAGCCATCATACGAAACGTGCATGAACTAAAATAATCATTCTTGTCATGGCTATATCTGCTAATGGTTATTTGGCAATGTTTCCAAGCTTTTTCATGCTAAAGGAGATTATAAATTCTATGTGATGGCTATCAGCAGATTACAATTAAAAACAATATTAAAATACAGGTGACTGAATTCCTGGGTTTGTGTGCACATGTATTTCACTCTCTTTGTTCAGCACACCACATTTGTTTGCTCAGCAGTGGTAGTACTTGTTGTGTCTTGTGCACTGTCTGCACTTGGCAGACAGCGCACAGCAGAAAGAACAGTTTTCCCTTCCTGTACTTGCTCAATTTGTTCGTCGTTAAGTTACAGTTGTTCGCGTCACACTTGTCTCTAGAGCAGAATTTGTAATAATTCCAGAAATGTGTAATTCTTTTTTCTGATTAGAAAACTTTCTGTATCTTTAACGTCTGAATTGCGAGTTTTGTTACTTGGAAGGGAAGGTATGTAGTGTGATATGTTCTTTTGAGGAACAAAGCACCATTGCATGTTCTTGTCCTTTGTAAGGATTTCTGGAGTCTCACAAATGAACAATTAAAAAAAATGTAATTATAGTATAAGTTATGTTAAAGTAATAAGCTTGGGTAAACAAATGGAAATGTATAGAAGCAGATTATATGAAAGCATCACGAGTTTTTATTGAGAAACCTCTCAATACGTTTTGAGCTCTGTTTTTGTAAGTATTGCAGGTTTTGAAAAATAAAAAAAATAGTTTCCTCACTTGTGTGCTTTTTGTGGTTTTTTTCTGCTAACGTAACTGCTGATGGAAATTATTTGAAATACATCACAGTCATTATTATTATTATTATTATTATTATTATTATTATTATTATTACTGCTATTACTACTACTGCTACTATTAAATATATGGTAAAGTAAAATTATATTATGCTAATGAGGAGGCAACTTGGGGGAGGGGAGGGGAAAATCCAGTAGCTGTTCCTTAGCAACAGTATGTGTGGTAAACAAGATTAGGTGTCTCGTATGCAACTATATTAATTTATTTCAAGTTTTGGCTTATGCAAATTCAGCTTCTGGATTTTCCTGTAAAGTTTCTCCATGTGTATCACATGTATAATAATGAATGAAAATCCAGATAAATTGTTTTGTAGCTTATAAAACAAAGATAAAAAAGACTGTATTTGAAATTATATTTGTAAATATAAGAATTGAATTGCTATTGTACAACATATGATAACATTACTGCTCCAAGTTTTAAATTTTATTTTCACTATTTATTTCAGTAGTGTCGGTAAAGGATGCCATTTATGGAAGGACACTTCTGAATTATAGAGTAAAATTGGATTGAAGAGAAGGTATTGTTTGAACATATGAGGCCTGTTTATTTGGTAGTATGAAGGTGGGTTACATTCAGTTTTAGTACCAAGATATAATTTCCAAAAACAAGCACAAAAGTAAGGGACAAAACCTTCATTTCTCCGCATGTGTGCTACTGTTACTGAAATTTAAATAGGCACCCATTCAAATTGGACTGTTGTGCCCCATTAGTGCAGTTCTGCTTTCATTTTATCATGTCAGAAATGATGTCTTCCAGAGAGGTGGGCATTACAGGTACATGGTCCAGACTACGTTGGATGGGAAAATCAGTCTGTGGGCAAGGTGTTGATGGCATTTTTGTATGTGCAGTTTATCCTCCTGCATGTGAGTTCACAGGGAACATTGAATGTGGATTACTGTGACACCTAAAGGAAACCACATGTCATCCTTGCCTGTTTGTGTAGCAAGTTGTCCTCTACCACCACATATGCACTTCTGCAGCCTAGCATGTTCGCAGGAAGAGTCTTCCCCAGTCACCATATAACCCAGTAGTTACCAGTTTCCACTCCTGGACACTGGAAAAGTACAGGGGAGAACATGTCTAGTGTAATGATGGGGTGACAGCTGAGTGTTAAGAGAGCCATTATTTATTCTCCACAGGAGTCGAGTAGATGGTGCCGGTGAGACGTTCATCTGAGTTCCACTGACAACTGGCAATTGTGTGGAGAAAAAGTTTGGATGTCATTTGTTTTATATACATGTTACTGATTTGCAGGGCATTTAAATCAACAGAATTTTTGGTCATGATTTATTTGTCACTTGTTATGACATGTCTGCTCCTATCAAGTTTATCTTTTGTAAAGGGAGTAGATGTATGTATGAATTGTTATAAAGACCATGTAGTTAATGTGTTCCACAAATTTAGTGTTTTAAAATTATATTTGGACCTACCAGTGCTGGGATGCATTCATGATTCCTGCTAATTGGATGCAGGGACACCTGGTTTATATGCTGCTTTTGTTCATATTTATTCCTTTTAAGTTTTTCTTCCTGCATGTAGGCAGAGGTCACAAGAGTGGCATGCAGCTAATACCCATGTTCTTTTTTGTGAAGTGGAAGTCTAATTACATATCTCAGATATTACTCATGCATGTTTACCCAAATGTAGTATTTCTCACACTCCCCTCACCCAGTTCATGTCTGATGAATTGGGGGGGGTTGCTTATAATCATGAACACCATTAACATTCACTGTGCAGGTATTTTCCTGAAGATTGTGAGGGGGAGTCATAATCAGGTACATATGGTAATTAGAAATTAATGTTCACAAACCAACATGACATGCGAAAGAGACGTAATGGTTTGACGTAACTGTGTTAGAGATAGAAGAAAGAGGACCTACCAGTGTAAATGGTTGTACAAGTTCAAGGCTTAATCTTTTTCTGTCTCTCTGTGACTAATAAATTACTGTTCTAAATACTTGAAATCTAGAAGAAGGAGGTTAGCACAAAATGGTTTGTAGTCTGATTGAGAATTGTGTTCATTTTAAGTACAGTGATGGAAACTGGCAATGCTGAAGTATGGGCCCTTTACCAGCTTAAAAGGGATTCCATTTCCAGTAAAATTTGTTCATTATTGGCCAGATGGGTCTGCAGTGTGATGTTATGAAAAACTGTGTAGGAACAGAACTCTTGTTTGTCCTGTATATCTAAAATTCTTCAAGAGGTGTCAGATTGACATCAGTTGTTTTTAACTTGATAGTCCTCAGCTTCTAAGGGCTGTGTATGCTTTCAGATGTTATGAAAGTTGCAAGTCATGAAATGTTTATAGTTCTATCCAAATAATTGTTCCTGCGTTGTTGTCTTACACATCTTCAAAATCACAAATATCTAAGAATGCTTCAGGAATGTGTCTGCATGTTTCATCAGCCCTGTCCTAAAATCCACATCCCCCTTTACCTCAGTTATTTCTTCAAGACTTTTGTACTATAAAAGTAATGTAAACTAATGGCAAAGTTTTTTCTTGTGTTTGTGCGGTTCATTTTTACCCTTAGGAGATGCTGTTGGTTGTACTGTATCAGGGATCAACAGAACAACACATCTTGATTAGAAACGTCTGAACTTCCATCTAGTTTGTTTTTTATGGGACACACACAACACTGAACTTGTATTCCTTGGAGGGGCCAGTTTGATTGCTTGGTGGAAGGAGTGGAATGGACTGAGGCCAATGTAGCTTCCAGCTTCTGATATGTCACTGACCAAGGCAGGTAAAATTTTCTAGAAAGGCGTACATGAGATGTAGAGATGGCTTTCTTGTCCAAATATGTGCACATCATACTATGGCTGTTTTCAGAGGATTTTCACATAACCATTAACAAGTCTGTGTTTGGCTTATGACAGGTGCTTCACTTTTTTATTTGCATATATAAACTTGTGTGTTACGTATTGCTGCCTGAGTCATGAATTTTGTAGTTCTTTGTTGTACGTTGTATGTTTATGGTTCTTATTACCTACAAACAATGACTATGTGAATATCAATATGACCTTGTCTACTGAAAGAATTGGCTATAATATTTGGAAAGTATTTCATCAGGCTTTTCAAAGATACCTGTCACTTTCGTTGGTATGTTTTGACTCTTCTAGTGTGGACACACAGTCTCTTTTTTTTATGGTTTTTGTATAAACAAGCAATTTGTTATATACCCACTCACATTTGTGCAATGAAGGCAGGCAGGATGAAGCAACCATGGCCTGTTTCAAGGTATGGTCAAGTCATGCATGGACAGGCTGAAGAAAACCATAAAAAAGTTTTGGTGTTACTTTGTATCCTGGCCAGATTTAGACCAGGCATGTATGAAATGTGTGTTAGCAGCATTACCACTTTAACCAAATTGCTGATTTGCACTATATTCACCCAAATGTAAGATGAACCCCCCCTGTACAAACTTCAATTTTCAGGAAAATATCTGTACATGTTTTACCTTTTCAAGTTATCCAAGTTGATCTGAAAGTGATGAGAATTTAAATAGCCACCAATACTCTGTATGTTATTGTGATGACCTTGGGTATTTTCTTTGTTTTAAATGCATATGGCACATTGCCTGTGGTCAGTCTCCAGCATGAGGGCTAACTGTGGGATTGTAAGTTGTTCCCCCCACATATTATTCAAATGATGGCTTAGGAAAACATTGTAAATTTGGTAATTTTGTTTTATATATTCCTTGAACAGTAAGTAATTTGAAGTTCAGTGTGAGCAAATCATTTTGTGTTGCATGTATTATACTTGTGCCATTTCCCAGTGCAATAAGTATGCTACCCCACTGTGCAGATAGGCTGCAATCACTGTCTTCTGCATCTGAAGCAAATGTGATGTCTCTTCCACATTTCTGGCTTGGAATGAGACCCACATGACTTAAGTGACATAAATCAGAAGTATACGTCATGCCACTGGTAGCCATGGTCACCCTCCAGCATAGCACTTATCACAGTTACTTATCCATTTGTCACTTGAAACAACATGATAACTACAGTTGATGTTGAACAGGTTAACTATAACCTGTGTACCAGTTTCAGGTGAAACTGAACTGCAGTCGAGGCTGTACGTGACTTACCACTTGTTTTTGTGAACTTAAAACTGACAAACACATGGACCCAGGATACTGTACTTAATGAAAATTTAAAAGCGTGTGTTGATTTAGATTTATTATATAGCCTGTATTTAGTCAGGAAACTTGGACTTTGTATGATTAATAAAGAATGGGTCTAATTTTAGAAGTATAGAATCCAATATTTAGACATGGGGTCTTGTTTTCACTTGCCCTATGTCAGTTAGAAATGTAAGACTTTTATGTCATTCACTGATAACCCTAACGTATTGGTTGTCATGAATTATGTACATTTCTTCTGTTTACTATGTATGCTGTTGCCACCATTCTGTTTCAGTAATGACCAGTATTCTGTAATTAGAGATGTTTGCTGGAATTGTGGTGATGCTTATTTTGTGTATGTGGTTTTTCCCATTCCTCTGTTTCTATTACTGTTTACTCTAAAACATAATGTGTTGCTGTTTACATACTTATTCTTTTCTCTTTCTGTTGCTGATCTTAAAATTAGAATGTGATGCTCAGTTCCATTCCAAGGGGTATGCAGGGGCCCATGGTAAATCAGACTTTGCTTCCAGTGATTTTCAGTCCCTTTATGGCATACTTGTAACCCACCTTCATACTGATGAAGACATGTAAGTATGTGGTGCAAATTTAATCATGTGACCAACTAAAGAATTGTCCATGTTGACATTATGGTATTGGTTAATCACTGTAAAATGTCTGGAAAAGAGTGACTGTATTAGTTAGTGTAAGTTACGTGTGATATAAAGTAGTGCAGTCACTTTTCAGGGAGACAGTATTTTTGTTTTAATTATTTACCTAACTAGATTCATAAACAAAAAAAAAAGTCTGCTTTGAAAAAGGTAGCATATTCTGAACAGAAGTCATCTGTTGTGTTACTTTGCTTTTTCGTAATTAATTTGATTGTGGTTTCAGAGGACTTGTATTGCATTGTGTGTGATTGACAGGCTTCAGATAACCTTGACTTGCCAAACAGAATGATAAACTTGGACCAAAGGTTATTCCTTATGTGTATGTATGCACATATCATGTTTGCTTCTTTAGTGGATCATTTTTTGATACGCTTCTGTGAGAAGACAGTGATGAACCCAAGAAATATGTATGGTCATTGATTTAATTCTTTGTAACTGAAAAGTGGGCAACATGTCAGGAAATAAGAATCTTGTGTGTGTTGGAGATTTTGAACGCCATGCTGTAAGCATTCTGCCCAAGAATGCACTGGATTACTATTGCAGTGGAGCTGGTGAGGAATTCACATTGGGCCTCAACAGGGAAGCATTTCGAAGGTAAGCCAGATTCTGTTGTTCGTAGTACACACCAGTGAACCACTGCACCTTTTTCTTGAGATTGTGCTTCAGAACCAGTTACCGGAAAGGATGGTCCAGTCGAAATTGCATGTATTGTGAATTAAGCATTTTATACTTCATATTCAACATACACTTGCTTTGTTGTTGTCTTGGAAGATAATTTTCATATCTTTTTTTATCAGCTTCTCCAGGAAAAGTCTGAGGTAGTGCCTTAAGATCTACAACAAGTGCCACTTATAACTCACTACTGTAACCATTCTAATGCCATTAAAAACTAATTTTGGTAAATTCCATAGCTGTATTATGGATTGTAACTCTAGCACGCTGCCAGTTTTTTGCTGTGTCAATTTTACCTAGAGTTAGCAGGAGATTTGTCTAATATCTATGGTGCTAGGGGTGTTTTTGGAAGATAGAGTAATGACACTGCTTATTTCCAGTATATTCAGCATTAAAAGGTTTTCTTATACATTGTTTTTATTGTACGGTGTATATAAGCAAAAGAATCCCTGACATATAAAACACTGATATATCAAACGGTGAAAACTCCCCTTCATCAAACCAGTTGTCCATTTTGATGCTGATTTATAATTTCAGTTCATGATAAGCCATGAAGAGCTTCAAGTGACATAAGAGCATATTTGTACTAGGGTTATCAAATACAAGTATGTTTTATAGCAGGCATAGCTGGAGTTTCTAACCAGAATTTGTTGTGAAATGTATTAAAGAATCATCTTGACATTTGCCTGGGGACATTAGAAAACCAGAATAAATGAAAATTGTGATGTCCTGGTATGTGACACAGGTAGTTCAGTGGTGGTATAACTGACAATTAATGATTTGAACTATGTAGATCTCGCATGTGTAAGGAGCACTGTGATAAGAAGTTACACACTTCCAAACTACAGTACAATATTTGTGTATTACAGTACCTTATGCCACATTTGTAATTATTTGACCATCCTATAATAAGGTGAATATAAGGCAGACCACATTTGTGGTGTCATATTATCTTGCTACACAAGTAGATGACAAGAAGTGGTTAAGGATTGAATTTATGAAGTAAATGTATAAGGGAGCACTTGAGGCAATGTTCTTGTGCCAACAGGTTGAGGATTCGTCCACGGTTTATGCGTGATGTTTCTCGTCGAGACCAGTCGACTACAGTGTTGGGGAGAAAAGTGATGATGCCCATAGGAATAGCCCCAACAGCCATGCAGCGTATGGCACATCCTGATGGAGAATGTGGTAATGCAAGGGGTGAGTACTGTCACAGTTCAACAGGATTTTTTTTTTCTAGTTGCATGTGCCTTGCAAAATCGCCATTAAGAATAAACCAATTGTAGCTAATTTTGTCAAAATTCTGTTATGCAGTGCTTGTTTGAAAATATGTGGTAAAAATATGTTGGTAATTAATAACAGTTGGATAACTTTGCGTTATGGTGATGTGCATGGTTTTCTGATTAATTCTTGTATTTTTGAATAGCTGTTGGTGCAGCAGGCAGTGTCTTCATCCTGAGCACACTATCAACGAGCAGCATAGAGGAAGTAGCAGCAGCCGCACCAGACACTATCAAGTGGTTTCAACTATACATATACAATGACAGGTATAACACTCATATCTTCATCAGAGGCAAGTACCCTCAGACTGCTGAAAATAGATGAATATAACACAAAAATATTTTCTGCATTCAGTACGACTCCTACCGTTCACTTGGAATGAGCTAAATACATTGTGTATCTTCAACACCACAGCATTCCTTAGCTCTGAATGCACCAGGAGAGAGAAGAAGGTAAACGCATTGTTGGCTATGGGCTCAGAACTGTGCTTTTATACATGTATCATGTTGAAAGAGGAAAAAGGCTATGGTTCTGCTAGTATTGCCAGGTTGTGCCATTGCATTTTGCATGGTCTGACTTTTGGTCCAGGATTCACTACTATCATTATTTGTTGTTAGGCACATTTCATACTCGGTGAAGTGTCTGTGTGTACGCATTCATTTTCCTCAGATGCTAGTAATTATGACTTAGGTTTCTGTGGTTTTAATCAGTTCCTTCAGGAAAATGCTGAAGTAGTAACTCAAATAATAAAAACTAGTTCTTTCTACACCCAAAGAAATTCTGCAGTCTTGATAAACCGCTCATGTGAAACCTGTGTAATCTGTGTAGCTGAAAATGTAGTGCTGAGTAACCATGGAATCCTCATTTCAAGGACTTTTATTAAATACAGAGCCAGGTAAAGCTATCCCCTTATGGGCCTGGACAGGCCCGTAGGTCTCCAGGGGGCTGAGGCTGCCAAAATTTCTAGACAGTTGGCACATGAAGGTGGCAAGGTTGTCAGCCTTACACACTGGCTACCTTTACCCCCAGGAGATATCCCTGGTAGTCATTTCTGTCAGGGGCTGAGCTGACCCCAGGCCCATACTGTGGCTGAGTTGAAGTCAATGAAAAATCCCAATGACCCCATCAGGACTCGAAACCATGACCTTCTAGCTTGTAGCGCCCCACCTCAATTAGCACCACCTCATACCCCTCATTAAATATAATATTCCGAATGAATGTGACAGGTTTTTTATATGTTTGTGAAACAATGTTATAGAACTTTTAACAAGTATCTGAAGGCAAAGCACAAAGGTATTAAGACCCAGGAAGTATAAACAAAGTAAATTACACAAAAATGGCCATGTAATAATGTGGGAATGTTGAAGTTGAGATTGTCATCGTTATTGGACAAATAGCTTAGCTCTAAACAAGAAGAAATGCACACACAAATTGTAGGGAGGAATCTTTTGGAATGTAGACATGTGGAAGACCAAATGGGAGACTGGATTATAGTATTAAAGAGAAACATTACAAGACTGAACTGTATTTGTTTAGCTCAGTATCCCATGCGAAGCAGGGATGGCATGTTAAAATAGTCTATGACCATTTCTTTAGAGTACGGAGTTGAGAGAGCATAATTATCACTCTCTGTGCTATTAACAACCAATGTTCTGACACTCTTGTTTATTTAGCCCCTTTGCATGTTGATAATATCAGTGAAAGAAGACGTTTGTATCAAATTTTGGCATCTGAAGCTATTCTTCGCTTTTCAAATATATACGATGTAAAAAAGCATCAGAATGTGCGAACAAAATATGATTTTGTTTTCAGAAGTATTTCACCACAGATTAGGTAGATATGAAATAAAGGTTACATGAATTTTGCTTTGTGTAGGAATGTGACGTGTAAACTCGTGAAGCGTGCAGAACAGGCTGGCTTCAGTGCTTTGGTTCTAACTGTTGATGCTCCAATGTTTGGAATTCGTCTGGCAGACATCAGGAATAAGTTCACACTTCCACCACATCTCAGGTTATACTAATACTTATTGTTACTATTATAAATTCTTTGTTCTACAGATAATTTCCTCACTGAAACACAATTGTACTCTAACATATAACTCCAGGGAAAGTACAATGGAGCTGTTTGAGACACAGAATTCATTCATTCTAACTCTTGTGCAAAATGTAAGAAACAGTTATAGTGCTTCAGCTCAAGTATCAAAGAAATTTAAGCCACTTAACTTATCAATAGCTCAACCATACACCACCAGGTAACACCACAGCTTTTAGCGAAACAACTTTTTTTTTGGTTTCAGTCTGGCAAATTTTGAAGGCTTCAAAGCAACTGGTGTGAAATCTGAATCTGGCTCTGGTATTAATGAATATGTTCAGACACTGTTTGACCAGTCTCTGACCTGGGATGATGTTAAGTGGCTGAAAAGGTAAGATTCTTTACACCTAGAAGATGTAACATAAGGATAAGCACATAATGGTAAGCAATTCAATTTGTACCCTATAGATAGTACTTTTAACCTATAAGGAAAGGTGATAACTTTGTTTCTCAAAAGGGGTTGTAGAATCTTATGGTGCATCTTTGCAGTACATCTTGTGGGCCTGAAACCGCAACTGAATGTTCACCTTCCTGTCTGTCATTACTGCTGAATGTGTACAGTTGAACACTGATCAAATGTTCCTTCCTGTCTAAGTGGGAGGCAGTTGTAGTTCATATCTTAAAAGCAGGTTAAGCCCACTCTTTCCCTACTATTTACTGCCGTGTATGTCTCACCACCTGTCTGTAAACTCCACAAAGTGTGGTCAACTACAGGCTAGTTTAGATACTGGGAAGTCAAGATCTGCTATTGAACTTCAAACGCAGCATCTAGTAGCTGTTTACTTGGATGTCAAGAAGACCTGTGAGAACTTGGTGACATGGGATTCTCCAAATTTTTTTATTTTTGGTAACAGATGCCATTTACCAATTTTTAAAATGTACTTCTATGTGTAATAGAAAATTCTGAGTCAAGCTGGATACAGTTTTATCTCCCACACACAAAGAAATTTATGTCTTGCCATTGACATAAATGGCCTCACAAGTGGTGTCTTATCAGTCCATTTTGTGCCTGTAGTATGTTGGTGACTTCACTGTCTACTACCAGCCCCTTAGTCTATCAGCTATTGTATGACAGCTTCAGTTATCTCTCAACTAGAGTAAGGAGAACAGTTTCAGATTCTCTATTGTGAAGATCTCCTAACAATCCTCAACCAGTGTTTAATTGACACAAGTCCTCTGTGTCATTTTCACAGTATGTTAGATGTTACACACTGACCTTGAACAGTTACCGGACATGACAACTACACACAATGAACATAAGCACTTTCAAGAAAAAATCCTTCATATGGCACAGTACACCAGCCTCCACTCCAAGTACACTTTGCAGTGAACCCTATAGCAAATTGTCCATCTGGTTTAAGATACCAGGAATTCTGGGATATGCTTGGTATTGCCAACTCTTCCTTCCACAAATGATCTCTTTTAGATCCCCTGCAATATTGACCTTGGACAGTCAGATAACTTTGTGATACTTGCTTCTGTGACCTCTCCCAGGCAGGCACATCTTCAGGTACCTTTCCCTGAGATTCATCTTTATATTTTCCCACTGTCTTACCATTAGTCTTCCAAATTGACTTTCAGTTATGCTTGTTCATCAAAATTGTATATGTATTCCTTGTCTCCTCGATCCTCAGCACATGCCTGATTGGCTAGGCATGTGCCTAGGTTCATTATCCAAAGTATACTAGGCAATCGTACAAGTAACAGGTCCTTTTTGGAATACCCCAATTTGTTCGCCTACTCCATCCTTAATATGTATAATATGTAATTTTTCAGCACTCTGTTTTGAAATACTTGTAATTTATGTCCTCTCAGAGTCAGACTGTTGTTCACACCCATACAAATGCATATGGTAATATTTTTTGCATATCCAGATCCTTAGCCTACTGGAAAATCAGTGGGATGACAGCAGTTTTTTAACTAAATAATAACAAGCTTTTACAGAAGTCTTTCTTTTCTAGTTTCATAATAAATTGCATGATGCTGATAACTGACATTGAAGGATGGTGAATTATCATCTCCACATGCCATAGGGTTATGTAATATATTTGTGTTCGTAAAATCACAATACAATTTAATCATACTGACATGTAAGTTGTGTGTTTTATTATCATGATCACTATATCATTACCCATTAACACTTTTGATTTTATAAAGCCATTTCCAATATCTTCTGTTTTACTTCTATATGTGATATGTGCTACTCCGTCTTGTTTTTATTTCTGTCTCGTCCACTTTGAATCCTGTCCTTTGACCTACTTCACTTGTTTGTTTCTAGCATCACACAGCTACCTTTGATTCTTAAAGGCATCCTGACAGCAGATGATGCTACAATTGCTGCAGATTTGGGTGTAGCTGCCATCCTGGTATCAAATCATGGTGCTCGGCAAGTGGACTGTACTCCTGCTTCTGTGAGCACACATGGTGCAGCAATAATTATGCCAGTTTTTTAAAAATGAGATAGAATACACTGTCAAAGAGTATACAAAGTGGTGCTTGCATGTACTTGGGATTTTGACATTAAATAATTTATTAACTCAAACAATACAAAATCTAAAAAATTAAATTTTGTACAGGTTCTACAGTTTTAGTGTAAGGATTAATTAGGGATTTTAGTTGACAACTATGTCACTGTCTTGTCCAGCATTTATCATTAAGACATATGGTCAATTTACATGCAGGTAATGTGCACCACCTTGCAAAAAGTCCTGCATATACACAAAAAAAGGTCTGGCAGAAGGAAAGTCGTAGATAATACCACATGTCACATTTGCCTTAAAAGAATGCAAAAATGATGGAAACGAGTCATTGTCATTACTGGCTGATGTCTGAACCTCACAAAAGAGATGAAAAACTAAACACACTGGCTCACCCTTTCAGAAGCATTCAAGTTTGATTACTCAGCATATGCACAAGAACTTTCTTTTTTTTAATCTCTCAACCTCAACCTGAGGTCACATTGTGTCATGCTGGCAGGGACTCAAGTTTTGGGATTTATAAAAGTAAAGTAAAAAGCAGTCAAGTGTTCCAGTGCTCATTAGTTAGATGCTTAATAATGTAACACAAACAAATACAGAGTAACTGACAAATTCTAAAACCTTGCAGATGAGAATGTAGATGTGGATGTCCATGAAGATTCCGTGTACTCTGTACGGTTCTACAGATTTCTCTGTTTTCATACTTATCACTGAATATAAATTGAAACTGGGAGTTGTGGTTTGATTCCCAGCAGGAGCAACAAATTTTTCTGTTCTCCAGAGCATCCAGATGGGCTCTGAGGCCCACCCAGCCTTTGATTTAGAGGACATTGACTCTGGGTACTTCCTGCCAGTGTGAAGTAGCTGGGGTGTGAACTTCAGCATTCAAACTACATCTGGTGCAGAGTTTCATAATAAGTGGAGCAATAACTCCACTCCCTCATATCCCTCTATGGTGTGCATAGGGACAACTTTTTCCTTTACCCCAACAAATATAACCTTTTGTATCATAATGCTCTGGCACAGAAATACATAAAACACTGAACACGAACATCTATTCATAAATAAAATGCCGGTCAAAAACAAGGTTTAGTTTATTATACAACACTAATTTTGAACCATATTTTGGTGTTTTGATGTTAAAATCATACTATGTTTATAACAGTGGACACAATAATTTTAGGAAACTAAGATGTTGGGCAGTTATGGTCTGTAAAATGTTTGTAACCATTGCTGGAACGACCCTGTGTAGAACTCCAGTAATGTAAACTGCATCTAGCTACATGTGTATATCTCGATCGAGATTCCTAAAGAAACTAAAACATAATAACCGGCGTGATTGTAGTAAGATAATCCCTGATGCATGCTGATCTTATGACTGCCTTATGCAACAGTCTGATGCTAATTGATAATATTAACACAACAATTCGTATCACTGTACGGTGCCCTGTGCAATTATATTGTAGTGGCTTGTGACTCCCTTTTGGAGAAAGCAACCTTTACGTGTCATTGCGGCACAGAGTTTCAGGTTGAACTGACTAGCCAAAGCCATGCTTCCAGCTCGCAAACTGCGTACTAGAACAAAAGAAGTGCTAATTTTCTGCATGATGCAATTACATGACATGAAGTCACGCCACAGTCTATGACCATGAGTCAGCATGTGCAACTTGTAGTATGGCACATAGCCCACTAAAATATGCCTGGCGTGGCATTATCTCTCTTGTGTAGGCATCTGTTGCAATGTTGTGCAACTACTAGAGAACAAAATGTAAAGTTAAAAACAATGCATAAAATTATTACAAAAATTTGTCCTTGCATGAACACCTTTAAAATCAAAATACAGTCTTATTTTCCCTGATGGCTGTAATTCTTACTCTGGTTTTAGATTGAAGCATTGCCAGAGGTTGTGAAAGCAGCAGATGGGCGTTGTGAAGTTTATTTGGATGGAGGAATAAGACAGGGTACAGATGTGTTTAAGTCTATAGCACTGGGAGCAAAAATGGTGTTCATGGGACGTCCAGCTCTCTGGGGCTTAGCCTGTGGTGGAGAAGACGGAGTGAAATCCATCCTCACTATCATGAAAACAGAGCTTGATTCTGTCATGACCCTTACTGGTAAGTACTTCTTATTTCTGCTGCAGCCTGTATTATTTTCTGTTTTATTTATTTTTACTTTCCTGTCTTCCAGGTTGTGCATCTGTAAAAGATATCACAAAAGAGATGGTTGTTCATGAGTCATACTATAGTCACCTTTAAGTGCAAGTAGTGATAACCATCTAATACCATCAGTGCTTCTCATTCCTTGAGGTGACAGAAGACAGTACACTACATTCTTTGAAGCCTGAACTTCCCACTAAAGATGATCTGAAGAAAGCATTCAACATATGTTGTGCTGGGATGATTCAAGTTTTAATCAAATATTATGCTACACTAGACTGATAGATTTTTTAATTAAATGATATGCCATACTAGGATGGTAATTGGACAGGTATTAAAAAATTGGTGTCAGAATGTGTGTTACATATTAACATGAATTTCAGGTCTCTTTGTGAAGATGAAATAAAATTGTGTTCTGTATTGAAGAACTCTGTCAAAATGAAGTACATGTGTAATTAAGATCAGTACTTTTGAGTACTCAGGAAATTCTCCGAGCCATGCAGTCTAAGATGTGGGTCTGCAGCCGCTCGCTTGCTGGGATTGCGGGCTTGAATCGTGCCAGTGGGAGGGATATCTGTCTGAGTGCTATGTGTTGTCCAGTAGAGGTCTCTGCAATAGGCCAATCCCTCATTCAGAGGAATCCTACTGAGTGTTGTTTGCAACACCAAATGTGATCAGGCGCAACAATAACCCTCTACATCTACAATGAGTAGGCAGCAGAAGAGGTCACACTAAGAAAGAAAGAAAGGAAGAAAGAAGGAAATAAATAAATAAATAAAGAAAGAAAGAAAGAAAGAGAGAAAGTTTTCCTACCTAACTGTGTACTATAAAAGGAAAACATTTATTCATATTCGTTGCATGCTCACGATGGCAACACAATTCTGCTATACCAATCCCAATGTAGGGTTCCTTGGTACTACTTCAATCATTAGCACAGCAGAACCTCCCCAATGGCAGTTTTATTCACAGAATAATTATTGTGGCAACCCTCAAGCATTGTGGTGTTAAGTTCCTTGCTCTTTTATGGTCACACCTATGTGTGTGGAATAATACACAAGGCTGCATCTGCCCACGTGTCTCATTCAGTAGTTACACACAAATCATGCCATACAGAATGTACTTAGTACTTTTCACAATTTTAAAACTAGTAACTGCCCTCAAGTTTTAACTATTTGAAAAGTATGATGGACAGGGGAATAAGCACTGTTGTGGTTGGATGCCATTATGGTGTAGGCAAATCAATGCTATTTTTCATCAAGAAAGACGAAGGCACAAATAAGTGAAGCACTATGGCCAGTGCTCTACTGAGTGCAAGCATTTCTGGTATAAATGTCCCTTTCTTCAGAAAGATGGAAAAGGCTGTGTGTGTATGGCCAAAAATTGAAGGTGAGGTTGTCTTTGGACTAAACAAGTTGTATAAGGACAAAGAAGAAATGCAATCAAAAAGCACTCCCTTCTGCACCAAGTCTACTGTCTTTATATATTATGTTTTCTGCATCTTACGTTCCCCCAAACCCATATTTACTGCAAGGTCTTAAGTTTTGCATTGCAATTTCACCATCTGCAGGATTTTGAAAAGAACATATCCTTTCAAACAGCAAGGTTTTGCCATAATATGTTCTCCACCATGACCAACAACCCTCAATGACAGGGGGTCCCAACACCATATATGATAGCACAAAGACAGACACTATGGGTCAAAAAAATGTTAGTTTTTTAAGAATTCCTAGCGCAACAGTCCTGTTGCACCAAACCTCCCCCTCCAACATCCCATAGGCATAAGTGAACACCTGTATGTACAGTCACCTCCTCACTCTGCTCACTTCAATCCTAAAGCAGGCAGTATGGACCTCCCAAATGTAGGCAACACCCCAAAACAGGATCAACATCAACAATGCATCACCATACAAGTCCACAATCAGTAAAAACTTCTGATCATTGAAAAATAACTTTTACTTTGACTGATAATTACACTGTAATTGAATGGAAATGCTGACACTTGGAAAAATGCTGTAACACATTATAACTGTCCGCTGTCAGCATGTTATATTGTCATACTATCACAACTTTCGGTTAGGGGGAAAAAATGTTTTACGCATCACTAATTCACACTAAGGTAATCCTCAAAAGTTGTAATATAAACCTGACTGTGAAAATCTGCATTAAAATATGCAAGTCACAGCTGGACGGCACGTCATGATTCCCCATTCCGTGTGTTTCTCAGCATTGCAATTTTTCTGTTATAGTATTCAAGCTTTGCTTCTTCTACTTTTATTTCCAACTCATACTTTTTTGCCCTCATTTCTAAGTCCATATTTATTAAACTGATTTCCTTAGTCAAAAGTATACGCCGTAGCTTAGCTAGATTAGCATTCTTTCTTCTTGGTGTGTTATGGCTTGTATCCACTTCGTCCTGTGCTGGCATGGAATATGAGCCCGACTTCAGCTGTCCTGTTGTTCCTCCACTAGAACCTGCAAAATTAAGTGCACAAATTAAATGTTATGTTTAGCATAACTAGACGATACCCACTGACTGCCAATGATTCTGTGTGAGAAGGGCCAAACTAAGTGGCATCAGCCTAATATGCCTCTATCATTCCCATCATATTCACTGCTGCTTATGCTTCTGATATGTACCATCATAAAGATGCCAGGAAAAATCTGCCATTCCTTGGGGAAATGTTCCGGAGCTTAAATAACATTGATATAACCAAACATACCTATATCTGAAGAGGTAATGACACGACAAATTTTAAAGAATGAGAGCTATTGACTTCTTCCCAAATATTAAAATGAGTAATTTATAATTTTTGTAATTTTAACACCTATACTTAACAATTAATTAACATTAACTGCAAATAAAACTATCGCTTTTCCAACCAATATGACGTATTTAAACATAAATAAATGTTGCAGCCAATAATTGAAGATGAAAACAGGCAAAAAAAAAAATTACCATCTACCGTAAGGAAGACACAATTAATAAACTTCCATGTAATACAATGTATAAGACAATGATAGGCTCATTTGTCACTGAGGTAAATATGAATCAAAAAGGACAATGGAAAAGAAATGAAGATAATTTCACACTATGGAATATATGGTATAAGCACGCTGCAATAAAAAGAACAGAAGAAAATTATATCTCTGAGCATCCTGGATTATGGTGCATGAGAAGACAAGTAATGCTGAAAGCCTTTGAGAAGAAAAATTAACCAAAATAAATGTTTATAGACTTCTACAGAAGAATGAGAAGGTGGTAGCTGTGGTGACTAAATTCAACAAGTAGTCTTTTTCATCACCAAACAGTGTGGTATTGTGCAATATTTTGAGGTCCCCACAGCCCAACAACACATGTTACAGCCCCAAATACTTTAACTTTCAGTGTGATACTACTAAATATCTATAAACTGAATACGACACAGAACAGAATCTTGAAAAGCATGTTTAATATGTAAATTCTTTCTTGAAAATAGTTAAAGCATTCTCAACACACATGCATTAAATAACAGAACTGCATTTCTCAAACAGACTGGCTACATGTACTCCAAGTATACAGCAAATGAAAATTTTAATGCGAGAGATGTAACTACAAAAATAGCAAAAACAAAATTATTACAAATAGTTTAAGAAGTGTGGTGATTACAACACTACTTCTTCTTGTTGATTCTGTACAAATGACTACGTTTGAAATAAAAAAAAAATGTTTGTGCCAAAATTTACACATTACCTTCCAACACATGATATATTTTACGTTAAGGTAAATGTGTGCTTAAACAGACAAAAAAGTAAACCTGTCATTGTGCCCATGCCCTATGCCATGAACTTTTTAATGGGATCTTGACACTGAACATCAACTTCATGAGTCAGGTGTTGTACTTCTCACATACCACCACAGCAAGAGGCTGTGTGGGCCCCTAAACCTATACAAATGTAGTGACAAGCATTCTGGCCCCTCCTGGAAATCATCTAGCCTCTGGCCAGACATTTTACTACCAGACTTATCCTAGTTACTTTAATCAGACCATATTCACTTTATAAACTATTATGTGATCATCTTTGAATGTAATTAAATCATTGATACATGCTGTTAAAATGGTACCTTGCATATTATTTTGTATCCAGCATGTATCTGTTTTTCTATTCTATCTTAGGCTTTGATTGATTTGTCCAAGTGTTACACATGTAGCAAACGGATGATAAATAAATGGTGGCATCTTTTCAAACAGGAACAGCGCTACTGGAGACCCCACATGGTCCCTCAACGAATACCGCAACTCCTTTCGTTTGATTAAAGGCGTTTTACCTTGAGGAACATGGAGAAGTGTTGATGAATTCGAATCAACGTCACTCGGAACGTGTACTTGGGATCTCAAAGCAACTACTGGATCAATGTTAGATTTAACAGGTTTTTGTTCTTCTGCAAACACCTCTTTTCTAATTCTTCTTTTTAGATTTTCGTAACACATTTTCAGTTGTCGAGATGTTCTCACTGGCTCGGCTAACACTATTTCGTTAAATTCTTGGGCTATGCCTTCCCAAACCTTTTCCCGTTCCTGCACACTGACTTTATCTGTTTTTTTACACTCAATGACGTCCTGATATTTTTCTATGATATGTATTAAAATGTTTTTCTCTTGCGAGGAAAAATTACTGCACCTCAATCTTTTCTTCCCATCAACATCATTTCCAGGTGAATAAGATATATGACTGTCTTCCGTTTCCATCTTATATGCCATTTTGTTTTGTAAACAAACTGCGAAATTGATGTTCCGTTGCTTTGGCGACGAAATTCCATTGCTCCTGTGGGAAGAGATGCACTGATGAAGTCTTTCGTGCGAAACATTACTGCCATCTATAAGCATTGAAGAATACTAGTATCAGAAATTGTATAAAATCGCTGGCTTGTATTTTAAAATACTGTACCTTGATCATACTTACCTGCTTTGACTTCATACTTTGACAATTTCAAGAAATCTAACTAGAGACAGTTATGCACCAGAAAAGAGCATTATTGAGAACTACTTTCTTCTGGGCTGTTAGCAGCGAGTAATGGTAGAATTCTGGGTAAATGGTAGGTTGTGCTGAAACGTCGGTAAAGAATTACCACTACTCGTGCGTATATCGCAGAAGAGCACTGTTCGCATATAACTCACGGCGGAAGCCTGAAATCTCGCAGATAATTTTTATGTTATTCATACTTTACAGTCCGAATTTAAATGCAATTAGAATGAAACATTTGATTATGAATGAACGTAGGCGTCTTAACGGTTTCGCGGAATTTATTTATTTTTTTTTACACCAGTGGTTGTCATAGGCTTGTTAGAGTTCCAAAAGCATTGAAAACGCTCTAACCCATGGTTAGTAAATCGATAATCCGTGGTGAGGAAGGTAAATTTAACCCATGCCGGTAATCTACCTGTATTCCGTGCTCATGACGAATGATCTATGTAGATAGCAGTGCGCTGACATTTGTGTTGCAATTCTAGAAAGCGTTGTGTTCTCGGAGCTGAATATAGACGAACAGAGATTTAAACTTTACCGTTTGAACGCCCCGACAACTTTCAAGAATTACCACTGTGATATGACATGTCGTTATGCAAATCATTCCAAATATTAATTGCATTGAAGCAAGAATAGGCCCAACGTTTGCATTAATAGTGTAATTTTAGTTCTTTTCTAGTGTAATTTTCTGTTCTGTGTTGGCTATAATGCAGATATTTGAATTTCCCGCTCTCGTAACATATAAAATCTGTCAACGTGGATGCGTGCCTGTGTTCAGTATTCGCTCTTATCCAGTACGTTATGGGCACAGTACATACCATACGCCAGGTTAACAAACGCAGGTAAGGACTGTGGACGCCCTGAGATGGCGACTACTGCCATGGGTCACGCAAATTGACATAGAAAGTACAAATATCGCATTTTTTCCATAATGTTAAATGTCTGCGAGATAAGCATGGGTTGTAACTGACAAACTGATTGATGTTAAGAAAGACACCCGATTTAAATCTGCAGACTCTAAAACAAGTGAATCCTATCGCAGAGTCCATTATGTGGTTAAGAAAGTGGCCGAAACGTCTGTGTATGGTAGCATGTTCTTTTGAATGTGTTTCTTTGTGTAGCTTAACTGCCCTTCTGGAGACAAATGTGGGAAGTATGGTGAATATTGCATAATCCGCTTGAAATTCTGCTTTAATGAACAACGCGGTCACTTGTCAAATGTCGATGCATTTTTAACATTTATTCTGGCACTAACAAATCCAAATAATATTTTAAAAAATAACATATGTAAAATTTGCAATGCAAATTAGGGAAAAACTGCTGGTGCCCGACTACAAGGACCAAATGGAAATATTTTGATTTCGGAGAGAGGAAGTGCGTGAGAAAATTTGCACGCTGAGGAGTTTCATGAATTTGTCCTCACCGCATACCATTCGAATGAAATATCAAACCGGGTAAAATGCGTGCGGGATGTGACACGCGTGGGCGGAGGAGAAATGAACACAAGAGTTATAATGGAAACGTATGAAGGAAAGAGACCATATGGAAGACCTAGGCGTGGGGGGAGAGAATAATGTTAAAAGGGATCTTAAGATAATAATAGGGTGTTAAGAGTATCCATCTGAATGAGGATAGGGATCAGTGGTGGACTTCTGTGAACACGGTAATAAAAATTTTTGTTTTACAATGTGGGGAATTTCTTGGCTGGCTGGAGAGCATTAATTTTACTTGTTATATTGTGCCTCCCCATTTGTTACAGCACTACTATAGGAACGTTAGGTTTGGTAATTCGTACACCTGTCACTTTTGTATGTAAATTTCGTGTAGAATGGAGTGGTTGTACAAACACGTACCTGGAGATTTCGGTGGGATGCCATCCTGCCGCGTTTAAAAATGTGAAAACCGTCCCACTTCCTTTAAGTAAACGCAACCCTGAAATTAAAAAAAAAAAAAAAATCCTGCAAACCGGAAGAGGGAGGACAGTAATGGTTTGAGTATTTTTAAAATTGTCTTCTACGTGTTACTTTGGTTATTTCCTTGCAAAATTAATTTGCATGTAAGTATTTAAACTGTATAATGTACGGATGGTAAAATACCCAATTTTAAACAACATCGCTTCTAATTACATGAAATCGAGAGCCTGGCGTGTGTGCAGTAACGTGATTAGGTGACTGGGTTAAAGGAAGCTGACTAATAACGAACAAGCAGGTTCTCTGTAGACTCGTTATTCTGTCGGAAATAAACTTATCACTATTTTATGGGTTTCGTATGCACGAACATACATTTTATTTATACAGTATTTATGCAAACCAATTGCACGTGTAAGCATAAATGTTATTTTGTGATGCTGCTCCCACATGTTTCGGCCCCTGTAGGCCAACTTAAGGCAGGTCATTTACAAAGGACTAAATGATAGTAATTATTGTCCAAGGCATGCGTTTATGAAGTTAAAATACGAAGTCATCAATTAAAATGTTAATAAAATGTAGATTAATAAAATGGATTCTACATTTATCTATAATTTTATGGGTAACCTTAAGAATACTTCATCCTTCACACAAAAACAATCACGCGCACATAAATGAAACTTTCGGCAGTGACTTAAATACTTTTTCTTTTACCGAAATAATGAATTTATCCGAAACAAGACATTCTTACATTCTTCGTTAAATTGTCTTGTCTGCACTTATACGCACACTCAAATCAGATGTTTAATGTCTCTTATTCCTTCGTTTTTCCAGTACATTAATAAAACAGAATTTACGAGTAGATGTCTTTATCGTAACTTGACGTACTGCAGTGTCTTAATCCAGCCGTAAAATTAGAAGCACGGGAAGGATCGTTTATGTTAATTCGGACAGAACGCAAGCAGTAGGCCTGCGTCGCAACCCTACACATGCCATGGGATGAATTATTGATCTTTTTCATTTTCCCTTTTGCTCTACAAATTTTTACGATTAGCGAATTTAATAAAAATTATGGAAGTTGTACAATTACCTTAATCACATACACGTTACAGGAAGTCGACGTTTAAGAAATATGGTTGGCACAGCTGCACATCCACTTGATTATTCCAAGTCCGAAACAGTTACAAACATACGAACATTCAATGCACTATCTGTCAGGGTTAAGACAGAGAAATACGGTCTGTGGGAGATTCTTAACCCTTTTAACGCCGAGTTAAATCCCATCTGTCATCTGCTGGAATCATTAGGAGCTATGACGTTTTCCATATCTTGTATATAAGATCAACGGAAATAAATACATTGATTGATTGATTGAGCTCACCATATTCTCCACGCTAGCAAGTTGTGGGATAAGTTAACTTCCTTCTACTACTTTCATATCAGTGTCTGACTTCGTGAACTGTGTCGCGAGCCACTGAGGAAGAATGTTTTTCCTCCGTTTCAGTATCATTGTGCATCTTTGCTGTCATCATGGATGCCCGTGTTTGATTCCAAACCAGTGCATGTGGGATTTGTGGTGGACAAGGTAGTGCAGGGACAGGTTTTTCTGCGAGTTCTTCGTTTTTCCCCTGGCAGTATCTTTCCATCAAAGCTCCATATATTCACTAATCTACTGCCGACGTTCAATAATCATAGCAACTGATTATGTCATTAGATAAAACGATTCTTTCTCTTGACCCCGTTTGAGCATTCGAGGAGAAGTTACGTGTGTAAGCTGTGGTCTGGGTGACAGGAACGTGATACGTCTGTTGTTAGGTCGCTGGCCTTGATCGGAGGTTGAGGGTAACCAAATGCATGCAGGTAATATTTGAGTTCAGTAAAAGGGCAAAATATTAAGTGAATATGTGTGAATTCTCATAATGTGGTGATTTAAATATCGCGTGTTTAATCTTCCGCCGTTGTTTGTGTCGCTTTTACACTTAACCTGGTTGTGCAATCTGGTGAAACTGCAGCAGGAAAAGTGTCACTGACGTTTGAAGGCCTGAGGTAATCGCGGTGGTGAGGATTTATATCAGATTGGCTTTCATGGGCTGTGGTATCGTGACTGTACGTGGAGCCGGCATAGAATAATCGGTATCAGATGATTTGTGATCGGTATGATGTCTGGCCTGCGGTGTGGGTTTTGATGGAATCGTATTGCGATTGCGGATGGGCAAGAGATTTTTTTCTTCCCAAAATCGCGCAGACCGTATCTGGGGACCACACAACCATGTATTCTATGGACAACAGGGGAAACCTACCCCGGGAGTAAAGGGGTCATGGCGTGAAGTTGACCGCTCGCCCCCAAGTAGTGCTAAGGTTAAGAATGAGTGTCGCTGTACCTCTTCACCTTGATATGCCTTAGTGGCGTGCACAAGAGTGAACTGTACCCTTAATTAATTGTCTGTATATGGCTAGCAGTGTTACTGCTAACACTAATTGCCAGTGTTTCCACCACAACACATGGAAGCCTGACATTGTTTTGGAATTTGACTTGTATTTTTCACATACTGGTCACTGCACCAGTGAAATGTTTATGTTTGCTGCAGAATTTCATGTAGGCCTGTGGTGTATTTCCATGCCAACTCAGATCTTTAGGTGTTTCCATTATCATTGCTGACATGAATAAATTTAGTTTGCTTGTGGATAGAATTGTGACAGTTTTTGTTATCAAAATATTTAATATTTAAATAGAGTAACATAATGGGCTCTAAAATTGTGTGATAAACAGCATTGGTTTGGACTTTGCATGAGTTATTTCAGTTTATGCAGGGTCTTGTAATACTGTGTCTGCACTTCCCAAAGCCCATACATACACACACACACACACACACACGTACGTAAGTATGTACATACATATGTACATACTCACACAGACACACACAAATACATTTACAAAGTCCAATAACTCTGTCACACAACAGCTGGATACGAAATAAGTCAATATCAGACAACACATAACACAAGCACAAGATGAGGATTACAAAACAACAAATTAAAAACTTACAGTTTCTATAATATAAGTACAATAAACAGTATTAATAACAGTACAAGTACAGGAATGTAAATTATGATTAAAAATCACTGTGTTCTAAAAATTCTGTAACTGAGTAAAACGAATCAATAATGAGATATTTACCAAGTTATATATTGCTTTTTGAGAATACCTTACAGAATTTATTAAGTATTATTTAGACATCAACTGTAACAGTAGATAAATATATATGGAGTATCTACCATACTTTCAATTTCTCATAGTGTTCTGCAGGAGTCTGGAAAATCGTTTACTGAATAAAATGACCGTTCCATTAATAAATACACTGTTAAATTTAACTATAAATATCTGCTTGTGTTTTACCAAATCAAGTATTCAGTTTGGTAAACTGTTAAAAACCTTTAAACTCATATAATAGACACTTTTTTGATATAGTGACAAGTTTACTTGTGTGACATGTAGACACTTCATATATCTTGTTAATTTATTATGAATTTCACTATTAAGAGACAAATATACCAAATTATTAACCAGAAATTCCATTAAGGATAATATATACTATGATGGAATTGTCAGTATTCCCATAGTTAAAATGTGGCTTGCATGTACTTTGGGGATTAATTCCCAATATTGTCCTCACAGTTCTCTTTTGCTGAAGAAAAACTTTGTTGCTGTCTATCGAGTCACCCAAAAGATTATTCCGTACACCATAGCTGAGTGAAAGTATGCATGATTACCATCTTAAGAGTTTTGATAGTTCTGTAATGCTTCATCTAATCATGTTGTATGCACTGTTCCAGTTGCATAACATACAATCAATATGCATGTTCCAATTCATATGTTTATCAATTTCCAGCACAAGGAATTTGACTTTCATTCCTCTTGTATCCGTTCATCCCTGTAGGTGCTTTGCAAAGAAGCATTATTGTGTTGATTAGATTCAGATTTCATTATTTTAGTTTCCTTTAAATTTCAGGACAGACAATTAGTCATGCACCATTTGTTTATAATATCAAGTGCAATTAAAGATTTAGATAAAGCTTCCTGAATATCGGGGCCAGAGATTAGTACGCTGGTATCATCTGAATATAATAATAGTTTGAAATCAAAATTTATTCCTAATGGTAAATCATTGATGTACAGTAAAAACAGCAATGGGCCAAGGACATAGCCCTGGGGTACTCCATTTTTCTATTGTTTCCCAACCTGAAGAAGTTTAACCAAATTCATTATGCAGTGTCTCAACTGTTTGTCTTATATTCTCCAAATAAGATCTGAACCACAGTAATTGGATACCATAATAGCAAAGCTTTTCTGGAAGAATATCATGGTTCACAGATTCAAAAGCCTTAGCTATATCACAAAAAATACCAACTATTTGTCTATGTTTATTTAAGGCCTTTAAGATATCATCTGTTAGTGGATAAATTGCTGTGTTAGTATCACAGTTTTTTCAAAACCAAATTGTTCAAGTGTCAAACTTTTGTTTACATTCAGGTGTTGGCTTAATCTACTGTACACCAATTTTTCCAAAATTTCTGCAAGTGTTGTTATTAATGAAGTTGGTCTGTAATTAGTTACATCAGTTTTCTCTCCTTTTTTGTTAATCAGCCTGACAATTGCAAATTTTAGTCTATCAGGATAAATACCTTGGTTAAGGAATGCCATACTGCCCATACTGCCATATATTGATGGATGCCTTGGATGGCCCACATGTTTGATGATGTAAATAGGATGTATTTATCAGTGTGTATTGTTGTTTACTGGATTTCATAGATGCAATTGTTGTTGATGTATTATTGACTATCCTTGAACTGTAATTCTTTTTCTTCATCTGTTCTCTACCTAGTTAATAATCAGAATGTCTTTTTTTGACCATTGTTGGTTATGATATTGTTCCTACATGAAAACTGAGGGAGTGGTGTATATCAGTTACTTCTTCATCTTTTTTTGGAAAGAAAGTAGGCTATTTAATCTGCATAATTGAGTCTTGAGGTCTTCACAGTGGTGTGGTTGAGGATTCTGGTCTTCTAGAATATGATATGTAGCTAGTTTAGCACATTCCCAACAGTTCGACAGTACTGTGCTGTTTTAAAATGTCGCAGTGATTATCTGTGAAATTTTGTCATATCCCGGAATGACAGAGTCCTTAAGCTGTATATTGTACCTCCTTCCACATACTTTCATTGTCAAAGAATGGTGATGAAATGGGACATTATGCAAATACATATGGTACACTCGAAGACACTGACAGACAAGGGGAGGACCGGTCATAACATATCCGAAAACATCAGCCAGATAAAATGACATGCTGTCACAACACCATTATCACCATATATATAACGCAAATAAGTAACTTTAGCAGAACTTTAAGGCTCCCTGATGATGGTTGAAAAATAGCAACCGAAACATGTTGGAGAC
>Ga0123352_10001412_pt1 | contig 31828 bp, 24 predicted proteins | sample TergutLab28metaG_FD_89700 | JGI IMG/M metagenome (GOLD analysis project Ga0123352, IMG submission 89700) | Labiotermes labralis P1 segment gut microbial communities from Petit-Saut dam, French Guiana - Lab288 P1 | ecosystem: Host-associated > Arthropoda: Insects > Digestive system > Gut ...
AAGTCAAGGAGGCAAGGTAACCATATTGTGGAATCAACAAGTACAAACTGACAGAACTATCCCCAACAACAAACCAGACATTATAATCCGTGATAATGAAAAGGGAACATGTATGTTAATAGAGGATGCAATCTCAGAAGACAGAAATGTGATTAGTAAGGAAGCTGAGAAAATTCTAAAATACAAGGATCTTACAATAGAAATACAGCGCATGTGGAATGTAAAACCGAAGGTGATACCAGTAATAATTGGGGCGACTGGGATTATTTCAAATTCATTTAGAAAATACGTGAGCAACATACCAGGAAAACATGAAGTGAAGGAACTACAGAAAACAGCCATATTGGGCACTGCACACATACTTCGGAAAGTACTTATGTAAAAATACAATAGATTCAACACTGAAACTAACGATATAAGCACCATGAATAGTAACAACAGAATAGCTGCAACATTGTATTCCCTAGGGACATAGTTTGTCTCAGGAATATAAGTATGAATACCCTGCATAAAGGAGATGATGATGATGATGATGATGATGATGATGATGATAATAATAATAATAATAATAATACTACTACAATAATCGAATCGGAACGATATGGTGTCCATTGCTTCGTTTATGGAAATGTTTTGCATCGCCAAATTAAATTTATATTACAGCGAAGAACGCTTAGCGAGAAGAACTACAACCTCTGAACCCTCTGCTTACAGGTGCTTGGCATAAATATTCCTCTGGCTTTGCTACTTTCCTGAAGTGGGAAAGGAGGGAAACCATAGCGTTCATGAAGGTCACCTTAGAAACGGTGATTTTTTTCGGAAGCAAATTATCTAATTGTGGTCTCTAGGAAGACTAAATAATTTTCTCTTTAGATTCCCTGCACAGCCAGAACTCCACCATTCTTGCCAAAGGCCTTTCCTAATGCTTTAAAAACTTCAAACAACATTAAAATCTCAAATTTTACGTTTCCTACTTAGTTCTGAAGTTTGAAAAATGCAAATGGATGTACATTTCGAATGTAAATAAAAGGAATTCGTAAGAAAAACAGATTTCCGTCACTAAAGAACAATTTAAGAGTTGTCCAACAGCACCGCAAGTATGAGGTCGGTATGCATAATTTCAGTAATCAGAATCCAAGTAATTAAATAATATTTTCCTCTCGACAATTCTCACAAAATGTAACTCTCCACACTGAGCACGGACTTTTGTTTTACGGGGTTCAATAACTACTGTTAGTGAGGTTAGAAGAAGTACTACGCTTTCTAACAATATTGAAATACAAAAATTTAATTTATTTTTCACTTCAGAGAAAACAGTAGGACCAATAAAAATATGAAATGAACCCCATATTTTCATTATATTCAAAACTAAGGTAACGTGCACCACATGGGAGTCCAGCTGAGTCATGAAGAGTTCAATTCAGTTATATGTCGTCATGTTGCACACACATTCCATTTGTTTGAGACAGAATTTCTGTGTATGTTCTTCACACTGCGTGAACCGAGCTCAGTGAAGCGGCTTTTGTGTTGCCCCAGTGAATCCTACTCAGAATTTCATATGTTGATGCTCTCATACTTCAAGAGTTGTCGAATAATCGTAATATACAGACATACATTCCTACATACACATACATATGTGTGCGAGTGTGTGCGCACGACATTAGTCGATGAAGTTCTCTCTGACAACGATTCGATGATACACGTCAAATACATTCTCTGAATCCATACGCATTATGCATACAGGTAGAACTAAACGTAACTACAAAGACAGACTTAGTTTCAATCCCATATCACTTCTCTGTAAGCCTAACACCAGTATGAACTCCGTTTGAAGAAACAATGAGGGAGCTTCCGGGAATTTCGCAATGATTTCATAACTGCCAGATAAATATTTCCAATTCAGATAAAAACCATGTATGTAATTTGCCTAGTATTGGAAACTTGTCACACTGAAATTTTACTTAACAAGTTTCAAGATTCAGCGGAGATCAATGTTTGATAATTAGATTTTGTAAAGTAGAATCTGAATATTCCTGAGTCTAACAACTGAATGGACAACGTCTTGGAGGAGTCGTCGTATCGAGTAGGATTTCAATTTGATGTTTGTTGGACCGTGCATCATTGTTAGAACTGAAGAATAAAAACCAACTAGATGCCACTTATTATTTTATTGTATTTCTTATAGGCTCAACATGTTTCGGGCACTACTATGCACATCATCAGGAGTTCCCTCCAACCCACAGCAAACCAAGAACGAAACGACCGTGTAGTAATCAACATTATAGTTGCGAGCTCCTGATGATGGGCGTAGTAGTGCTCGAAACATGTTGAGCCTATAAGAAATACAATAAAATAATAAGTGGCATCTAGTTGGTTTTTATTCTTCAGTTAGGATTTCATTGTTTCTGCCTGTATATTTCTTCTTATTCAGGAAAAAAGTCACATCATAAAGCAGTGTTTTCCAAATAAAATTCATATTGCCGTTATGGTACATGCAGATACACACATACATACGTATATATATATATATATATATATATATATATATATATATATATATATACATACACACACACACACACACACACACACACACACACACACACACACACTCTCTCTCTCTCTCTCTCTCTCTTTCATGTACAAGCTTTTGTAGAAGTAACCTTTATTTTTTGGATTTTATTGATAAAGTTAAACTTTAGCGTCATGTAGCATATGAATTGCAAAAAAGAAATTATCCGAAAAAGTTCATTGTAAGAACTTGAAAAATTTCAATCATCATACGTTTCGTTGTTTTCGAGATTAATCAGGCGAGGTACGGCACTATATCGCTATTAAGTCTCTGTTTTATGCAAGCTGAGGACGTTAAATGGAAAAAGAAAATGGTTTGTTTGTAAGCTGCCTATTACACTACGAGGAGGGTAATTACCTCTTCTGTGTTAATGTATTTCAATAGGCATCGGAAAAGCCGAATATCAGTAGAATATGGGACATGAGATATGACACGTTGCTTTAAAATGTGTTTTATTTAGTTTTCCGAGTCATATAGGAAGATATTGTATATTAGGAGAATCGTTTGCATTATTTTATTTGGCACCTACGACAACATTTATGGTTCAGTATTCCATAATATCACACACATATCTTCGTAGCTTAAAAATTACAAATTGCTGATTACCTGAAAGTTTCTCTGAATGTGAAATAGAATCTAAAATATTTTTTAAAATGAGTGAAATCTTAATTGCGATACGCCTGGTAACGTAGCATATGGCTGTGATACGAACTACCAACAGCAGTTTCAATTAAGCGACCAGAAATGGAGATATTGTGCAGGCCTTGATTAACATGTTACCGTTTACTGATAACATAAAATATATTGTCAACAGGGGACGTCGTTGAATGCAGTCACAAGATCAAATGGGGGCAGAAGAGGCACGAAGGCAAATGGAGACGCAAGTATGGCGGCAGCGCAGCGGTCGCATTTCACTGAGTAACTACCTCGCATTACTGTCACCCAGTGGTATAGCCCTGCCACTTAACATTAGCAGACTACTTTCCTTCTCTATTCGCGGTTCATTTCGCTGCCTCACTACATGATGTTCCTATTAACCCAGCATCAAAATGGGGTAAAATTTAGCCTTCACAATTTCTCAAACGTGTCAGGGCTGACAGTACTACTATTACTACTACTACTACTACTACTACTACTAATATTACAACTACTACCACCACTACTAATAATAATAATATTACAACTACTACAACAATTACTACTATTACCACCACCACCACTACCATTACTACCACTTCTACTACTACTACTACTACTACTACTACTACTACTACCACAACCACCACTAACGTTACCATTACTATTATTACTGCTACCACCACCACTATCATTACCACCATCAACACTACCATTATTACTACTACTGCTGCTACTACTACTACCACCACCACCACCATTACCACTACTACTATCAACACTACCATTACTACTACTACTACTACTATTACCACCACCACCACTACCATTACCAACACTACTACTACTACTACTACTACTACTACTACTACTATTAAAGACGAGAATCATATTTATGTTAGGATACGTTACAGGAGGTGAACGGTATTTCGTGTCCTTTGGTTCCTTTAACTCTTAAATGCTCATATTTTATTGCGAAAACTCTGTGTAGGCGAATTATGGTTCGAAATAGGGACATATGTGCAAGATCCAGTATGTTCCACAGTGTGCTTTGTATCAGAACGTAAACAACATCAACAGTTTCCCTAAATGCGTAGTGTTCACACAGCTACATTTAAAGTACAGCCAACTGGCCAAATATTTAGACAGCAAGATTATGAATTAACAAAATCGGTAGACGTAGTACACTATTAAGCACGTTTCTTGTGATTCTTATTATACTTATCAAAAAGCTGTTTCACATATCTGAATGTTTAAACATAGCTTTGCGGAAAGTACCTATATAGGACTAATTTTATTAATACCCTCATTTACTAAGTTTGGGCCATTTCGTATTGCCACATTAAGGTTCCAATTTTATATCAAGCACTTACATTTGTCGGCAATTAAAACACTAGAAAATAATGGGTAAACTATAGATAACTTATATCCAAGGTGCAAAAACGCTTTTTTGAACTGGAAGAGTGGTACAAAAAAAATAATCTACCTTCGTGGCTTCATATGCACAATTACGATCAGTACCGATGTCATTACAAAACTTGTAACTTCGAAACCACGAGGTACCAACGGTGATTGAAGGTGACAGCAAGGTACCCTACACATGCAGGAGTTGTCTTTAGATCCGATTATCCAGTCGGTAGCATAACCAAGATTCTGAAAATTTTAAGCGATTCGAAACAAAATCAATTACGAATACGTGAATCGTAATGGAAGAACTTTGAGGGTGAAAGTAATCAGAGGGAAAGTATTGTGCATACATTCACAAAACATAAGCTATATTACGTCTGAATTTGTAACTAAACATTAAATTAGTGTAGAGAAAATCTTTCTGAAGCCAACAGTCACTCAGCATTTTGAGCCGTTAACAGAACAAACACTTTCAACGCAGTTTGCATAAGGCCAACCTCCCAGTCTCATGTGGCTGCGATTCGTAGCAAAAGTAATACATTTCACACACGCGTACCCCATTTCTTTAGAATCAATTTTCATACTACATTCCCAAGAATGCCAAGGTGTTTGTAAAATATTTGTTTGCATTTCTTATCTCTCTCACACATGCTACATGTCCACATTTTTCATAATCACTGATTTTGTATCCGAATTTATTTTTGTTGAAGTACACCATCCGTATTAATACTTCGCGTGGACATTAGTGCTTCTTACTTCAGTTAAATCTACGACTGTAGAACAAATGTAGATATTACTGCAAGAGATGTTCTACGAAACATCAGGGATTTTGGACTAAGTCATGTGAAACAGTGCAACTCAGGAATCAAGCTCAAGAAAGATTTGAAATCGGTGGCTGTTACACATTGGTGGGGGTCCAGATCTCTGAATGAACATACAGAAACGAGGAAGAAGTGGCCTTTTCTCTACCTGGAGGACATAGATCGAGTCACTTGCTTGACGTTGTGCAAGCGGGAAGGTTTCCAATACACCGAGAAACTAATATAGAAACATATATTTCGAAGAAGGCCAAAGGGTGGGCAGAGGATGAAAGGAAAAGGTGTACTCAGTGCATCTCAAGTTTGAAAGAAGCTGAAATGTTGCTATACATCTCTAAGGTTCTTCAGATTCATAAGAGCAATAAAATTGAAACGTTATTGGATAGAGTTAAAAATTCGCGCAATGAGTAAAAAATATGGCTTACAGAAAAGATGTTAAGTTTGTGGACGTAAGCAGCACCACTGACCGAAACGTTAATCATCTTAGAAGACAGACACATCAACGGAATGAGCAACATCCGACAGGTCACTCACATACCTCTCGTGCTGTATCTCTTTGTTCCATATAATTATTATAATAAACACCGACCACCCTTCCTAATATCACCAGCAGACTGGACTCTCTAATGGACATAAAACGCATCCCTATGCGGTAGGGACTGACGTTCTCCATATAATGTAGGAGAACGTCTATCTTCAAAGAGTCTAATATATTTTTCGGAAAGTAAAATTGTTACTTGTAGGTAAAGTTCCAGTTTTTACAGGCAGCTCTCATCAATGAGGACAGAGGCGGTCTGAAGTTTGTACATTTTGTCAATAAATAATTTCAAAATACTTTAAATAACTTCACAAACAATACACCCGCATTTCTGCCGTTTACGTTCGGCATGGTAAACTCTTTACACGTTTGGATGAATGTTGTTCGAATGATATAAAACACATTAGTGTGCAGAATGTGGGTTATTCTAAACAAAATCCAACCGATGCATAACAATTAAGTTTTCGCGGCAAGTCTTACATTGCATACTTCTATGTTAGGTGGGCATCAGCAGTCAGAGTAACTGAACTAAAATTAAAATACCTATACTTCATTTCGCGAATTATTATGAACTACCTAAACCCGTAGAAGAAAGCAAGGAGCCCTCGTTCTCTGATTGGAAGATTTAAGGTTCTCACAGCGGTACTGATGAGGAGTCAAGTCTTGTATAGGATGTCTCCCGTGTCGACTGCGAAATAGTTAACCAAGAAGATTGCGACAGCACACTGCGCCGAAACGTCGGCCACTAGTTACCAGTTTTCAGAATGTTTACATCCTAGCCGATTCATTCCTTGTGTTAAACTTTTGGAGGTATATCCAGCAGCGTAACATATGAATTAACATGAAGATTGTGGGTTTCATTCATTTCAAATATATCCTGAATTTTTTGGTTGGCCCTTCTTAACGGCAACCTATGCCTTCATATAAAACGTTGCTTGGATTTAATATGGAAGGATAGCTGGCTATGGTATTTTAAGATGGCACTTTCCAAATACAACACACATTCATCCAGAATTCAACTCCGTCAGGAAAACTGCCCGAAACAGAGCCCCTCTTCAGTGTGGTTTGCGTGAAAGATTGAAAACATGGGGAATTTTCTTATATAAATCAAGTCTAGCGAAAGAAACGTAAAAGCCAGTAAACTAAGCATTTCAGTAGAAGTTCCTACATTTAACCAAGCAATTCCGCGATTTTAAGACTCAAATATTTCTACAGCACTGCCTTTAGTTGTGAACTATGATGACGTCACGAACCATTGAACCTCGCCCTCCCTGCCGAGTTAACTAAGTCGACTGGAAGAAAGAGGTGCATACATCTTGAAGACTCGAGACTGTGGGTGGCAGAACACGGGTTCATAGAGGAAGGAGGAACTTCGGAATGTGTGAAGCGTCTCGCGACAGTAAACACTGTACTCTGAAGCTTGTTCCATTTCCTGAACGCACTTTTTCGTCACTGCCACTAGGTTGAGGGCGAACCAGGGGTCAGTCACACACTGAAAAGCTTTTGCGCAGTGTAATAATTCTTGTAAGCCTCGTTTATTGCAACCAACCAACAGACCAAGAAACCAATAACTTGGCACAGAAACTTAATCGAACCTTTAAAGAACAGCAGTTACCATATTTACCACTTGTCTTAACATAAAAAGCTCTGCATTTTTATTAGGGAATGTGACCATACGTTATGTACGACTCTCAGTATCAAAGACTACTTACTTAAGCGGCATTAAGAGATTGCTTTCTTCGATGGACTTGAAGTGTGATTTCTACGAGGAAGAGACTAGACTTTTAATAATTATTTAGTTGTGTATCAAGAATTCAAAATAAAAATAAGTTCTTAAAATCAGGTATTAACTATTTGTGTTTTAAACAAAAATTATAGTGCAATTTACTGAGACTTAAACATACACTTCACTGTTTGCTAAAACCAGAAGTGGGATGACCTCTACCATTAAACTTTTAAATCCCAGTGGTCACTTTATTTACCACCATCCCCAAATATGCAGATATTAACCTAGACTGATACGATTCAAGAAACGTTTCTATGTAATAAGTCCTATAACAGGCCAATAATATAACCGGTCTGTGGAGTTAATAAATAATAAAATTTTCACTATGGAAGCTCTACTTTCTACAGTATAAGAAGTCGCTTTATGAAGGAGGGAATTCTTTATATGCCTTCTCATAAGGTAAATGGAATATCTTTCGACAATATGACTTGCTTGATGATTATGAAAATCGTTAAAATATCAAGTCACATGAAAGGACACACACAAGCACAGAAACGCTCGTGCCCCCTATTCGTGTCGTTCCACATACACAGTGGGGACGCAATTAAAAAAATATTGCACCACAGAAATGATACTTACGTTCGATATTAAAATTTGAATTGTTAGGAAGAACACAGATGAGAACACGGGGAGGGAGTCACACTTACCTGAAAAAAATAAAGAATATCATTAAAAACAGGACTAGGAAAGCATTACTTTCACAAACACAGTATTTAGTATTTATTTTAAAGCAGGTTGAATGAGAAAACTGCGTTTAGACGACATCTTGTTGTTTGTTAATCAAACACCAAGAGTAAAGCAGTCAACACAATTATTTATCATAAAAATACTAGGATTTTATACTTTAAAATACACTGTTTTATAAATAATAGTAGTGTTGATTGCTTCACCTTTGATAGTTAAATATTTTATATATATATATATATATAAACAATAAAAATCTACGTATGTATCCTCTGATCATCCTGATGGAATACGAAATGCTAATCAGTGGAAAAAAATACAGTAAAATAATTGTTACTCTAGAGCTACCATTATGAATCGGCGAACATAAGCGAAAAATATTCACGGTTCTGAAGGATCAACATTTATGTGGTTTATCTTTCCGTCTTTTTCAAGAATTGCCTGGATTTTAGGTGCAAGTAACAACAATAACCAAGGCTCATGAATTTTGATGTTTTGCTGACCGTGCATCTCAGTATATTTATCCTAGTAATTAACCAACTTTATGCACAAAATTTTTATTTGCAATAAGTTTATTTCATTCCTCTACATGTTTCGAGCACCATGTGCTCATCATCAGGAGGTCAAAATTTTAGTATACAGCCTCTGGTATCATCACACCTATAGGTGTGATGATACCGGAGGCTGTATAACACAACTTTGACTTCCTGATGATGAGCACATGGTGCTCGAAACATGTAGAGGCATGAAATAAACTTATTGTAAAACAAAACACTTGTGCATCAAGTTGGTTAATTACTGAGATAAAGACTCATGAATCAATTGATGTTTTTATAACAGGTATCTATCCCATAATCTCGGATCTACTGTAAAATAATTATTGGTATGTATATATATTAATTTATTTGTGGGGTATTTAGCGGTTATTTCAATTGACTGAATATATAGCGCCAAAAGACAGCACAAATTATTGGTGAACAACAAATAGAGAGAATCACAGCAGTCAGCAATAAATGTTTTGGGTTAAGTTGTCAGAACGCAGCACGCTTACTTCTTTAATCTTTACACTTCATGTGAGATTTACCCTTACCTTCACTTTAAGTAAATTACATCTGCTCATTAAAAAGAAGAGCTATGCGACGCTCGACACATAAAAAGGCAGGGACAGAAATAAACCGGCAGTCATTTCTAGCTAACTTTACGTCAAGGACGCTTGTCTTTTATCAAGACTTTAAACGAGACAATTAAATTTTCAAATTTTAAGAGATTCCTTATGTAAAAGGCTGAACTTGGATGAGAATTTTCATTACGCAAAAGCAAAAGCGCCAAATCTTGAAACTAACTTGAATTCCATATTTTTGAAAACTAGATAAAAGTGTGAACAAGATAATGAAAATGTTTTCGAAACCGAGCGGCAAGTTTGAAGAAGATTTGAAAGTCTACAGAAATGAGGCAGCGAAGCTGTTGGAGGTAGTCGTGCTGGAGGACGGATGGGAGAGGCAACTGAGGCATGAGCGCGTCGAGAGATGAATATGAAAGGGGTTTCTCTCCTTCACTCCCGTATTCATGTCATATAAGATACAAGCCATTCAGGCACGCCAGATATAAGCTTTAAACCCAATTTCAACTCAGTTACGGCTTCAGAATTCTATTACGCGCAGTAATAATTAAGAACTACGCGAACAGAAAGAAAATAACAGTAAGAACGCAGACGTTGAGCGTCCTTCTGGCCTGTGTAGTATGACAGACGTTTAGATGAGAAAGTCGTGCTCTGCACCTTTGCCAGAAATAAATACAAAGTACAGGATTCAGACATTCCGGAATGCAACGCTCTCTCGCTGGATTGTTCTTCCTTGATTTTTCGAAGGATGGTGCTACCTTCATCTTCAAAGCCTGGGAGTCCAACACGAGAAACAAGGAGGAGGAGGAGAAGAAGAAGAATAAAGAGAAGAGGTATAAGTAGATTAAGAAGAACAAGAAGTACTATACTCCTTTTAAACATCAAATAACGCCAATAGGTAATGTAAAACACTCTACGTAAACTCCAAGAAGGTGAATGAGCATAAATACAGCTATACGCAGTTTTAATCTCGGCGCTTGATGAAGGTGAATGGTAAGTACCCATTTTGTTAATTACAAATCCCGAATGGACGGCCCTGGTACCGAAATCTGATGTCCGCGGTGAGAAAGAGATGACTAAACGTATGAGTTACGGCACAGCTTTAGTTACGAGGATGCTCGCCTTTGGAAGACTCCAGACCTACACTGAGCAACGTATTTACCACGTTGCAGAGCACATGAAACATGCGTTTGAACGTAGGCTGAAATGGCTGAATTATGGTAGTGTCAGCGAGTGCAATATTACAGTAGGTTCAAGACACGTCTCCAACGACATAATAAAATTCCAATGTCTGTGTTCAGACCCTTTGTAGGATGGCACAGATTATAGTCGATACTGCAGGTCGCCAGGGCGCCACGCAAACACGTAAGACGAATGTATGACAAAGACGGAGTCTACAGAATGACTGCCAAAGTGTAAAGACCTTTCTTCCAATATTGTGTGTCGTGCATCATAAATCATGTCACGGTTCGGTATATGATCAACAGCGTAGAAGCAATCCATGCACTACACATACGTTTCTGGAGAATCCTGCTCGCCCACCATAGACTTTTCATCATCATCCTTTGCACTACAGAAGCTCATCTCTTTTCAAAGAAATCGAACCCACCTTCCTACCCAGCTTCTCAGTTTTCAATATTGCCAAGAACTTTGTTGAAGGATAGAAAATGAAGAACGACATCACGGGTGCTTTTATTGGAACTTGGATTCTGGTTCGATCATCCTTTCCCATAGACGGCGGCCTGTCTTGTTCTGGTCATCATTTCGATTGCTGCCGACCTCTCTATTTCTACACGGGGAGGTTTCAAAAGAAGTTGATGGATAATGTAGGAGATGCCGAACGGAACTTAGTAAGTCTCTGGTGTTAAACCGAAGGACAAGATCTACTGGTACATGAGAGTAGTGCGTGCCACGTGAAATGAATACTCGCTTATGAATTTCGTCGACTGAACCTATAACTCAAAATTTTACTCTTTAATCACACATAATTTAAAAAGTTCGCCCCAAAGACAAAGTAGGCAATTACGTGTTACATCATTTGTAGTATTACACTTACCCCTAGTTGTATCAACAAATAAACATATAAAATACTGACATAATTTAACAAAACAATCTTATAAATACGATGTGTGTGTGTGTGTGTGTGTGTGTGTGTGTGTGCGCGCGCGGAAGTAACGTTGTCTTTGTCCAAGGCATGGTACATAAGGAATGTAAAGGTGAAACTTCAACTTCAACTTCACGCTTCAGCCGCTTTACATCCGGGAAGGGACCCCGATGTCGATGGAATAGAAGGCTGGGTGGGTTTGGAGGATTTGGAGAAGGAGAAATCTCTTGCCCCTGAATGGATTCGAACTCTGGATCTTCCAGCCCGTAGCATAATCATAATAGCGACTACGCTATCCCGGCTCCCTTAAAAAACTGCATACCATCCTCCAGGGCCTGTTCACGGGTTATCTCAAACTTGCTGGTGGAAGGGTGTGTTCGGTACTAGAGCACAGTACCGGACACACTCTTACACCTACACGACTGCTTATAACGTTGACATATAAACAAATTATGCCATAACTCTACGTAAAACCGTCTTCCTGAAGATGAACCCTTGGTTTCGAAACACGTAGAAGACGTCGTAAAAATTAAAGTATTAGTTTATCAAAGGTACATATTGTTGGTTTCTGTTATACGACTATACATATATGTTGTAGAGTTGTTCATCTCTTGGTGTTACAGGAGTTTTAATATATTACAAGCATGGACTGAACAACGTAAATGTGATAGATGCTCAAGAAGGAAGAATTATCTGTGATTACAAAAACATCAAGGAGAAAATGTTTAACACTAACAAAGCAACATGGTTCAATAAATGTGCAGATTCGAACAATTACCGCCTAAAAAGTTCAATAATTGAAGTTATCGTAGAATACAAAATTGTAGAATTGTGCACCTGTAGGTGTTATCAGAGTTTCAAAATAACACAACGCACGGAATTAGCAATGTAAAAGTAGGCGACTGTAAATTCTCAAGAAGGATATAATTCCAGCGAGTTAATTATACAGGATAAATAATTCCGCATTACAAATACAGTAGGTTAAAATGACGCAAATATTTAAGGATGTGTAGAAAATATATGATACACTCTCTGAGAAAGAGCTTCCCTTTACGTGGGGAACAAATCTTGTAGGATGATTTAAAGCACTGTGACAGGATATTGAGTTCCAACAGACCGTAAGCACCAACGGTATTATCGCCGCTCGTAAATAAAATGAGATTTCGTTTAGCGTCGCATTACGTAGAACAAGGTACTATGGTTCAATTTAAAATTTCTAATTTACAGGCAGATATAATTTACAACGTGTTATACACGACCATCGTGCTCCAATAGCCCACCACTTCTAAAGATGATTTCGATTACAAAACTGTCACTTCGAAAATGAATAACCTTCATGCGTATAAAAAAAATCTCCCGACGGAATATGCAGCTTTAAGACAAGCACACAAACTTCGGAGAGAGTGAAATAATAAAAAAGCTGATTTCAACAAATCAACGACTTCGGAATAAATGAATAAATGTCTTTCCTAAAACTGCACTGTACGTAATTCTTGCTGTCAGCTCCCATCGCAAAATATTCGAAATCTTCTCCTGATTTACGTTATGCGAATCGAAATTTAGAATGACTGCAATATTTATATATCACGGTATGGCGGTGGAGGGTCATTTATGTATCTTTAAAATATCCATGACTAATATTATAGGGCAAACAGAAGAAAAGTCAGGGAAGTGGAGAATGTGTCAAACGTAAATTGTTACTAGACTAGCGGTTAACGAATTCCGAATGTCAGGTTGTCGTGACGACTAAATTTTGTATGATGGCGCCTACAATTTTTGACCCCTCAGTTTGTAACTTGCTTCTTGTTATTCTTCTGCCGCCTAGAATTTTGAAGTTGTTCCTAGGTTTTTGAAAAATTTGTGCACTGTTGTACTTATTGTCTCGTTTCAACAGAGGTTAGTTCGATTCCTATGAAACAGCTGCTGTGGTCACAACATTCCGATGTACGTCTGGAATAGATACGTATTTCTCTCTCTTGTAAAGGATAAGCAAAATGGAAATCGAGGTCGATTTTCCGCTTCCAGGAGCACAGAGCAGGGAGCCCTGACGTTAGCCTTTCCTCCTATGAGAGGACGCCATGTTTCTGTTTTCTTATATGCAGACTCTAAACCATGAGTGCAGAAATTTTCCAAAAATCTAGGCTAGGGGCTATCAAGGTTGAGCGTAGCAAGTTTTACACAGAGGACCCACAAATTTGACGTGCTACCATGCAGAATTGAGCAGCTATGGAGGCTTGGAGACCGGGATTTGGGCAAACCTGCTATACGTTTTAACGATAATAAACTATTTGGAACTTTTAGTTTTCTTAGTACGAATAGAGCAAGACAAGTTCTGTTGATTTCGCTCCCTGTTAAGCTCAATTAACCTGAAGTACATTTACTAGAACCAAAGCGAAAAATTTTTGGAAAATGTTAGAAGGTTGCACAGAACCCTATAAATCTAAATAAATTAGTATCTTTCGCAGAAAGCACAGTTGCAAATTTTCTTATTATCCGAAAAATACATGAGTATTTGCAGCAAAGTCCGTTTTAGCGACACTGTCGATTGGTACTTTTGAAAAAGTTTACAGATTCAATTCCAGGGACGTAAATATATTTTCCTTGAGTACAGCAAAGATATCACTTTGCTGAAGTTAACATTTTATGAATTACAATAATACCCGTAATTCAGTTTTGGCCATAGAGCGTAGAACCTTTCCCAGACTGTCGTTCTTAAAATCAGCCTTCGTTAGAGACAGGTCGCAGCCAACTTCCACATTCTTTCCAACGTAGTATTCGTATTTTGTGATATCGTTCAACGCAGTAATTTGAACGCTGACAGCGTCGTCAAATAAACCATAAATAAAATCACTCTAAGTTTACATTTCTAACTTCCTCCCGTGGAAGGTATCCCAAATTGTCACAATACTCAAACCTGGTAAACCTGCAGAAGATGTAAAGTCCTACAGGCCAATCATTCTACTTCCAATCCTCTCTAAAGTTTTTTAGAAACTCTTTATAACCTGAATACAACCCATCTTACAATCCACACAAATAATACCGGAACACCAATTTGGATTCAGAAGAAAACACTCCACCATCGAACAAGAACATCGCATCACCAATATAATTCACAGGGCAATAGAAAACAAACAATACTGTACTGCGGCCTTCCTAGATATCAGTCAGGCCTTTGACAAATTGTGGCATGAAGGACTGCTGTATAAACTCAGCGCATTCCTCCCGGACAATATATACAGAATCTTACAGTCTTACCTAACGAATAGATACTTTAGGACAAAATACAGGGAGGCTTACTCGTCCCTCAGGCAAATCCTCGCTGGAGTACCGCAGGGCAGTTTACTTGGTCCCCTCCTATACCTGATCTACACTGCTGACCTACAAACCCTGACAAACAGTACAACTGCCACCTTCGCTGATGATACCGCTATCCTAACAGACCATGAGGACCCTACAATGGCTGCGCATAGACTACAGATGCACCTAAACAAAATCCAATCATGGTTAAAAACATGGAGAATGAATGCGAACGAAGCAAAATCAGTACAGGTCACCTTCACCCTCAATAAGATGACATGTCCTCCTGTCAAATTAAACACGATCACCTACCCCAAGCGGACGAGGTAAAATACCTAGGTATCCATCTAGACCGAAGACTCACCTGGCGAAAACACATAACCACTAAACGAAAGCAACTGGACCTCAAACTACGGAACCTATACTGAATAATTGGTCGCAAATCTCAGTTATCACTTGAAAACAAACTCTTAGTCTACAAATTAATCCTAAAACCAGTCTGGACTTACGGAATCCAATTTGGGGAACTGCTTCGAACTCAAATCTAGAGATACTAGAGCGATTCCAGTCAAAAGTGGTAGGCATAATAACAGATGCTCCACGGTATGTTCCTAATACTATAATCTAACGTGATCTACAAATACACGTAAAAACGGTCAATCAAGAAGCACGAAAATTCAGTGCAAAATACCGAAAACGACTCGACACTCACCCCAACAATTTAGCAAATACATTATTTAAAGAGCAATTCGGAACTCTCAGACTTAAGAGACTGTATCCTACTGACCTCGTCAGTAATGGTTAACTAACTCAGCAACATTCACCAGAGACAACATCAATCCTTGCGATTGAGAACTTCACTGGAAGTACGTATCTCCTACATGTCTCTGACACTATCGACACAACGGTTACTAAATGTCTCTGGACAAATTGTAACAAACAAGGAATTCAAACAAAAAAAAACTTCCTCCCCCTTCGCAGGTAGATAACCGGTCTAGTGATTAAGCGCTACACTTATAATATCAGACCAATTAATGCTTTTCATTGTATAGTGGTTATTCGCAACACTTCTCTGTCTCTCTAGTAGAATTCTACGATATTTGCTTGACATTTCATATCCGCTTTTTCCCCAAGTCCATACAGGCTTATCATTTATCATTTTTAATCTCATAAACTACGTAACAAGCTCATCTGGCAACAGTGCAGCTATCCATTACCGAGATTGGCGTTCCCATATTGTAAGGTTGCCTGTATTCCTAGTGACGGCACATTATTCCAATCCACGGGCCAGCCAGCACAACGTGTATAACTAACCACAATGGGCGGCCTGGTTTTAACAACACCGATAAGGACAATCTTGAATTTATTAGAAGGAGAAATAAGTAACTGAGTCAGTGTGAATACATTTTGAGGAACAACAGCCCACAGAATTCGAGAAAATTAAAATAAAAATTATTTTTAATCAAAATTGGCCGAATAGTCTTTCCATCATAATACGAAAATATAAGGGAATGTGCATCTTCATTTCTAAGAGCCTCCCACTTCGTATTCTGTTGTAGGTTGTAAGCTAAGATCTTAACACAAAAATAAATAAGTCGTAGCTAATACTTAAGGTGTATATTGGTGGCGAAGACGCCTATAAGCTACGTCTATGAACGGCAGGACGAGCAATTTACGTTCTGTGGCGAATCTGTGAGTAAGTTATGGTTGAAATCCGAATTAATGAAAATTCATTTCACAAAACATGGGTGTTTTGAAATAATGTCATTTGATATAACAAAATTTCAGAGATTTTTTCGTACAATCGAAATAAAATAAGAGAAAATATTTGTCCATTCGATTGAACACCACGCCACGCAGCGCGCAGAGATAGAATAATTTGTTACAAATGTTTAACTCTACATTAGATGGTCATGCGTAGATAGTTTCACCTTTCAACAGCCTTATTCCTGTGAAGAAATTCAGTTCACGTGTGCCTGGACTGTCGTCATTAAAAGCCGTTTTATCAACTTAATCAAATATTTTCCTTGGAGAACTCTCAAACATTCTTGACAAAAAAAATTACGGATGCATAATGACATCAAGGAGTAATTAGAAAATCTCAGTTGGAATTCATGAACAGGAAATGGCGTTACTGATCGGCCAACAATTCCAAATATCAACTAAAAAGTCATTTCTGTAACATGTTACGACAGGGTTCTGAAATTAAATAATAATATCATCCCGTTCCTTACTCGAGAACAGATATTACACTCAGACCAAATTTCTGCCAGATTATGCAGGATCATTTTAGTAGCTAACCTAAATTGAGGGACATAATATTTTCAGGGATCACCAAACGACTTTCGAAGTTCAGGTGACCGTGCATCGTGATAAATTCATATAATAAAACCAACTAGATGCACTAATTTCTCAAGTTTATTTTTGGAATAAAACACTACATGTTTCGGACAGTTCCTCTGCCCATCATCAGGGGTTTTTCACTGTACACACAGCAATGGTATATGTCATACAGCTTTGCTGACAGTTTGCGAGCAGGATCAGGGAGGAACTGCAATTCCGTCCTGATCCTGCTTGCGAGCGGATCCGGACGTTCCGTCCCTATCCGCTCGCAAGCTGTCAGCAAACCCGTATGACATAAACCATTGCTGTGTGTACAGTGAAAAATTCCTGATGATGGAAAGAGGAACTGTCCGAAACATGTAGAGTTTTATTTCAAAAATAAATTTGAGAAATTAGTGCATCTAGTTGATTTTATTATATGAAGCACCAAACGTCCCTTGATAACAGAGTTCACAGCGCCAGAAGGAATCCTGAACATAATCCCTTCTCCGAAATAATATCCTTAATGGAGCAAGAGAATATGGTTGTGTTTGGGCGATATTTTGTATGTTTTATACCATTTTACCCGCTGCACGTCGTCTTTCTGGCAGTGGCTCAGAGGGAATGTTTCTTCTACTTGTAAGCTAAGATCTTAACACAAAAATAAATAAGTCGTAGCTAATACTTAAGGTGTATATTGGTGGCGAAGACGCCTATAAGCTACGTCTATGCTTTGCTAAAAATTCACCCTTGCAAAGAACGGCGGTAATTATAAGTACCATTTTATTTAATGTTCACAAAGTATACATTTTGCCACACTCTCTTTTAATGAGTTTTGTGTGCTTCTCTGAAATATTACCTTTCATTTCCCTTGGTCTTACCATGGAACAGGAAACGCGTTCTTCAAGAGGTATGAACGAAATACGTATTTAGGTGTGTATGTACGTATATTTACATATATCAATCTTCAAAAGGGCTAATTAATAGTTGTGCCTTTCGCACAAACATGTCATCATATCATCCACTTGTATGCACTCGTATCACTTTCACAGCGGTACACATGCAACAACAAACAAGCCCGTCAGATATATGAAAATATTCGAAACTTCATTACCTTCGCCTTTGGTACGTGACATGTAAAATACTACAGAATGTTACAGACTGTAGTAACGTTTAAAACAGTAATGGCTGCTACATGCATCACCTGTGAGTTCTGCCACACAGTGTAGTTAGGCGCTTCGTATAATTCTCAGAATACAGAACAAAGGTAACGAAGACAGAATGTGTTTATTTTTACACTACATTCATGCATAAAATTTAAAATATTTTGACCTTGTTCAACACAGTGAATACCGTTTTGTATAAGGTAATATTTATCAATGACGATGGTGGGATCGTTTATTAAAATAAACGTTTTATCATTAAAAAATAAATTCCACAGAGTTTCTGCTACAATAAATATTCTATTCTGCACGTCGCACACTATGCACCTTGGAAGTTTTGATTACTGATTAAGTTATCTCAATTATAAAGGTTATTCCCTGCTGTCAACACGTAATGTTTCAGACGCTAAATCAGATTTAGAAATAAACTTCAGACTAACGAAATGTTGGAATTATTTTTTTACTTTCCAATTTAAAGCAACTTTTCATTGAAGATTATCGTCCACTGAATGACAAAGTCCAAGACATGTATTCAGAAAAGTCATCCGTAAAAGACAGGTACGACCATTGTAAGTACGAAAGACATTACGACAAAAAGTCGAAAGAAATACACCCTTAGAAATAAGATGCCATTCGTTGTACGATTTAATAAAATTAAATAAACAAACATCCAAGTATCTCTATCAATTATTGCCGGTATGTAAACAAAATAATCTGGAGTCGTAGTAACAGATTTTGTGTGCGTTTTCTAGTTTCCTCGTAAAATGTCCATAAAACATATGCGTTAATTTCGTGGTTTAATCTGCACGGGGGCTTTTGACCAGTTCCTGGTTCACTTATTGTAGATTGTGTCCCACCCTTCCCATTACACCTGTTGTTAATTTATTTACCAATCCTGAACTGCCTATTAGTGGCCGCTCAGTCGCTGAGGAGGATTGATGTTTAGTAGTGACTGGCAAAGGGTTTTGAAATGTTACATCCTAAAAATATTTTCTGTTTTATTCACTATTGCGATCTTCAAAGCAGAACTTTCATCCTCTTATGTTCGTCGGAATCATTTGTAGCATAGGAATCGTGGAGCGTAATACTAAAAGCAAGTCCGCTATTGAATAGAATCGACTTTTGGTACATGGACTTGCGTGTTAAACTGGGAACTGCCTAACCTACAGCACACAGGGAAATTAAAAATATCGGAAGATCGTCTGTAGGAGACACGATATTAAATTAGATACAGGGAGGTATATTGTGAGAAAGAAGAGGAGAAGGATTTGACGTAGTATTACGTGCAATTAATATCCGGTTTTGTACGCGTATTATCTATGCTCAGACTTCAGTTAATAGTAATAGATTCTCATATTAGCCTAGCTTCTCCAGAAGATTCGAGAATATGGAAAGAGACGCGATTTCAAATAGGCAGCCTATGAAATTCACAGGAATGTTGCGCCATGCCCGCTAGTAAATTTTGCCTACGCTTCAAAGATCTCAAAACACATCCCCCTTCAGGATCAAGCAGTCCAAGAACACACTCTGCATTATGTACAACAAAAATAATTATCATTCGAATTGTACATTCCGTTAATTGCGAAGCATCTCACCTAAGTTTAAGCGTAGGGCTATTTCTGACCAAACTAATCAATAACAGAGAGATTCTGTACTTTCCTTACACTTACTTAAACCTTTTAAGTCCAATTAACAGGCTGAAATCAAATTTTATGGTAAGAAGATCCGATAATTTGGCAACGCACAAAGTTTTAAAGTTTGGCCTTCTTTTGTGTTCTGCTATAAGTGATGTAATTCTGCAGTAGACATAGTCAGAAGGCATTGGTAAAGTAAAGGGTACAGTGCCTCAGCAATATATATTTTATTCAACGTGACGCTTATTGTCAAATAAACTAGTTAAAAGAAAAGCAGCACAGCTTAATTTAGCCCTTATTTTACTTAACGTAGCAGTTGTACTTATGCTCTTTCTCATTAACACACTAAATGGTGTCAATCAATTATGTTTACCCACAGTTTAAAACAGCTTCACACAACGAACTCTTACAAAAGAGCAATATGACGTAACTGAAGCAGCTTGTGGTTGTACGTTTATCAGCATTCATTAGCAGCCTGTTACGTGGCATTATACGGTAAAACCGGGCTGCGTGTATGGAGTAGTCGGTACTTTGCTACAAGCTATACCATCAAGTGGTGGGAAATGCGGCCATTTGGAGGTAGCGAGGGTAAGCCGCCTCTGGTACCGGATAATGAGGCAGGATATAGTGTTATTAGTTGATTGGCTTACGGTGATTCCCGCAACACACCTACACACTCGACTGCTTGATGGATAGGGCGACAAACTGCGAGGTGCAAGCCTCATATCATATTAAGGGTCTGATTGATAGCCGTACTGTTACTCTAATATACGAATACCTTCAGCCAGTCTTTCAGACAAAAAAGTTCACTAATAAGAGGCTGTGTTTCGTGTTATGCAATATGTGGATAACACTGAACATATGATGGAGGATAAACTCAGCCTCAGAATATTAGAGACCAACTGCGAATTATCTGAGCGAGAAGCGCATGCGGAATTTTATTCGGAAAACCTGAAGGAAGAGGCCACTTGAGGACATAATACAAAAGCAGACCTTAAATGAATAGCATTTGAGTGTGTGGACTGGGCTCATGTTGCTCAGGAAAGGGTCAATTTTGGAGTACTTGTCCGTAAGATACCAAACTGAATTTCTAGACTATCCAAGTGAATATTACCTTTTCAAGGAAAAATCATATTAAGTTCTTCCTTCTTCTAGGTTCTGGCGCGGCGTCAACTCGAAACTTGACTTCGCGCGAGATTCCAGAACAATGAAGAAATCAACTGCACTGCGGCGAAAGCCTTAAGTCTCGCATGCCTCACGTTCAGGAAGTTAATAATCAAGAAATAAGCATCCTGCAGCACGCCTTCAACGTTTAGCCCAACACTTACAACGTTTCAAGGCAATGAAATAGACTATTAAACATAACTAACCTAAACCTAATCAATATTAGCCAAAAGGTTTGAATCATTTATTTGGTTCCGATACACAAAACACACTAGCGTTCACTCCGTGCGATGACAAACGGTAGCTTGTCCCATTAATACTGCCACGAGACTCGCTACCCCTGTTGACAACTCCTCACGTGCAACCCCACTACGTGACGCTATATGAAATTAATGACGTCATCGCTGTACGTCAGTTACAGCACGACAGTTTATTTTGATATCGATAGTGATGTTGCATACTCCGTGAATTGGGCTTCATATCAAATCATCGGTTAAGTGAGGAGATTTACAGGGGATAAGTTACGCGGAAAATAACTCTACTAACTTACCGTTTTCTTTTACACAGGAAAAACAGCGAAGATGCTTTCGCTCCTCTCCATCGAAACTGTACAATGGAGCAATGTCTGTAGCCATGCATGGCATGAATATGCCATCATGTGACACTACATTACAACAAAACTTTCCATTTAAAGAAAAATTAGTACAGTGTTGACAAGTGTAGTGATTTAGATTGGTAGACTTTACAGCACATGCAGAAAACAATGGATGCTTCTAAATGTGATGACCGCCCTTTAGATGACATAGACCTATTGCAATATTGTTAAAAGTACAGGGTCTGAAGTACATTCAACAGTCAAAGGTTTCACTACGTAAAATGAAGTAATAAGCTCAACTGAAAGAGATACGCCGCGAACTACGGATTACAGGCATGCTAGAAAAGGTAGATGAATACAGACGGAACTGGCTTTCACACTTGCAAAGAATCCCACATAACCGAATCCCTTTGAAATCATACCACTACAGACCACAAGGAAGGAGACAATTGGTAGACCGAAGAAGCGTTGGCACGAGCAGCTGTAACTCGGGAGACGGAACGGATAAAAGGGTCCAGCCCTTGATGTTTATGATGATGATTGCGGAAGACACTTTTCGATTAGAAAAATAAATAAAGAATGCCGTCTTGTGTAATAAAAATGTTTCAAATAATTACATTATAATGAAACAAGAAAGGCATTCATGTCTGTGGCTCTTCCTGCAAACTGAGTTTACGGTGTACGACGGCACAAGTTTCTTAATCGAGATAACTAAAATATATCTAACATTAATCCTTGTAATTTTGAACGTCGTAAAAATTACTTTTGAAAATTAAATAATTCCTTTAATTGCACTTTTGCGTGGATATTTTAAGAAAATTCATCTATAAGAAGCAGAAAATTAACTACTTTATCGGCGTGTGCTCCTTTCAACAATATTGACACATAAATGTCTGTGCATATTGACCAGAGCCCTAAACTTCGTCATTCACAGCAGAAACATTTCACAACATTTGTGTCTTCATCTGTTTCTTCTTGTTATAATAATAATAATAATAAGGAAGCGGTAAATAAGTTAAAATACAAGAGTTTATGTATAGAGATACAACGAATGTGGAACCTGACATGTACGATTGTACCAGTAATAATTGGAGCCACTGGAATAGTAACGAGAAGTTTAAGGAAAAATTTGGAAACTGTACCAGGAAAACATTCGATAGATTCACTACAAAAGACAGCTATACTTGGAACATCACACGTAATACCGAAAGTACTGCAGTGTGAAGTTTGAAGCCTGAGCGGTGGGGATCACCGCTGGTTCAAGAGAAGTACCAGGAAGAAAAGGCCTGTGACAAGAGACATCCATATCGTATAACAACAACAATTATTATTATTATTATTATTATTATCATTATTATTACAAACTGCAATTGTGTTGTTACCCGGTGGCAGTGGTTATTTTACATGCATACAAAATATGAAATTGGTTACTACTAAATTTAAGTCGGGAGGGCTACATGAGAAGCTAATAGTGGCAGCTTGGAGTCTTGGGAACCATCTCAGCATTTGCTAGTAGGCACAGGGAAACCAAGAAAAACCTGCGTCGAGATGATCGGTCGCAGGACCTTCCAAATACTGACTTCTAGCCAGAAGTCCAGCATCTAAAGTAAAAAACTGCAATGCACACATAGTAAAGCAAATACACATAAGATGACAACAATACGCACAAGACAACTACAGTTTTTTTAATCACCCTCTTATCACCGTCACACATAACAACAAATATAAATTCCGCACTATTAACACGAATTTAAATTTCGATTTAAACAAGTATGTCTTATGCAAACCAACATAGTCTTGAAGATCTTACCGCACGTAAAATTCACCGGCCTTACTGATCAAAATGTAATTATATTTTAATGTTACTGTCTACAGGCTGCTGAATATGAACAGGTTTGGGTAAGGTAAGAGGTAAAGATCGCCCTATAACCTGTGATGAAGGCCCAGACGGGGTAATGGAGGTATAGCTCTACTATTTCTTTAACCTCGGCGCTAGACACAGGTTGGTGGTTAACAGCACTCCCTGGCCTCTTTATCGTTGAAGAATAACCCGGTACCCATTGTAGATGGGTTCCAGGGCCGGGCTGGGCGGGTGCGGAAAATTTCGCTCTCACCGGGAACCGAACCCCGGATTCTCCAGCCCGTAGCGAGTCGTTATACCGACTGAGCTATCCCGGCTCACGAATGGTTTCAGCTGGTCTTAAAAACAAGACAACGGTTTAATAGTCAATAACGGCAACGCGCATGGAAATTCGTGAGGACATTTCTACAGTAAGTCGATATTATCTTGAAGAGTAAGAAACGAAGTAATGAATATTAATTTTGAAAATATGACACTGGACCGGTTGGCTGTGTCTTACACGCTCGTATTACAAAGTGACATTCTAAATTATTGTGCCTAAATTGCTTGTCATTCCGAGTACTGTTTAATTAGCCTCACCTGAATTAGGGCAGGTTAGACCACAGCGAAATGTAATCAACACTATCAGCAGATAATTTGTGTTAACAGTTGGAACAGGCATTCTGACCTCTACTGATGGATTGGCTGAATAATGCTCAAGTAATCATGCAACCCTATAGTATTAAATTCATTAGCTTGGTGAGCGGTTCACCTTATAATGATAATTTCCCTATAATGGTAGTAGATTACACAGTACAGCAACACAGCGTCAACCCACGAGGGCGTGAGGAGCAGATCTCCTGCGATTTGCAACCAATCGCAGGCTGTACAAAATGATGTGGTCAGCTTCATGACATTAACTGCAGTTGCATCGTGCGGTGTCTAAATATCTCCACCACTGCCAAATGTACAATCGGTATAAAATCAGTCCCATTACAGGCCTGAACAGGCCCAAAGGGTTCCAGGAAGTTAAGGTTCCCAGATTTCGTGACAACGGCACAGGATGGCGGTAAGGTTGTCAGCCTTACGCACCTGCCCCCTTTAACCGAAGGAAATATTCCTTGTACTCATTTCTGTTGGAGGCTGAGTCGACCCCAGGGCCACAGTGCGATCGGAAGAATTTTATTTCAATGAAAAATCCACTGACACCACCTGGGATCGAACCAGCAACCTTGCGATTTGTAGCACAGCACCTTAACCACTGTGCCACCGCGAGTGGCCCAGAGGGTTCCAGGAAGTTAAGGTTGCCAGATTTCATGACAACGACACAGGATTGTGGTAAGGTTATCAGCCTTACGTACCGGCCGCCTTTACCCCAGGAAATGCTCGTGATACTCATTTTTGTTAGAGGCTGAGTCGACCCCAGGGCCATAGTGCGGTCGGAAGGATTTACAATCGGCATAAATAATTTAACATTTAACTGTTATACAGGGGTATGCATATTATCCAAAAAACTAGAAATAAAAAAATTACAGGCGCCAGAATGGTGATATGAGGCAAGTTCAGTGTTGTAGACCTTATTATTATTATTTGCGCCACCACATAAAATGTAGTCTCACGGGCGACCTGGCCCACAGGATTTGTGCACCCTTGGTTTAAATACTTGTTTTTTCTCTTTGTTTGGCAGAAAGGAATGAATAATATACGTAAGGCGTCTTTATTAAAATTAACTCAATAATGCAGTTTTTAATTATACAAATTCCTATGGATTTTTTAAAAATTTAATTTGCTTATTCTCTGACGGATTTGTAAGTTATTAATAAAGAAACCAGTTAATTAGAACGTTTATAAGGAACTGTCGATGACAACCTGTTTGCAGAAGATACTGCAGCATGTCGACAGGACGAAATGGAGAAGGGGCTTTGGTTTGTTTAAATTGTGTCCGGTTCAAAACCTGGACCACCTGCCCATATTGATATTTTTACAATTTTGTTCAATCATTCAAGCAGAATGCCGGAAAAGGTATCAGGATATGTTATGAAATCTCATCTCAGTCCCTCCAATATTTCTCACCTCACCATATATAACCATCCTTCCATCTCATTTGATTATATTCGTACGTTAAGCACAACAGTTCACACAGCGTTGTGAAATATCAGGCCACCATAAACACAAATTTGTCATAATTCCATACTTACAGAAGTGCGACAATATCATCGTGCTTTTTATACTTTGCGGTCCGTATACCTGAAAGAGCGATACTCCAACATTTCCAATTAATTTTGTTTCACTTTCGAAGCTGTTTGGGTAAGGCTGGTGTTATACGTGATGTCGGCCTGCCTGTTGTCAAGGAAAGTTATCTGATGTCCAAATAAGTGAGCGCAAGAGAACACACGAAAACCACTTTCACTTTAGTATGTTCTTCACTTTAACACGGTCAGAACTTTAGAGGTCAGTCCGGAAAATGATTTCCACGAAAGAATGCGTCAAATGGATAAAGAAAAAATTAAACGCCGCTCTTTTTTACATGAAAGTTTCATGTATTCTTCTTTCTTAAAAAGACTACCAGTTGAGTCATGACACAGCATTACACTGTCTTTCAAATAAGAAATTATTTTTTCATATCAAGCGTTAATATGAAGAAGATAGCTGAATTCAAGTGGTGGCAATTTCACCGTCAATTCCGCGACCTTTAGTTAAAAATGAAATATGGCCTCCTAGCCACTACATCTACTTGGGGTAACAAATCATCTGTTAGATCCACAATGATGATATTTAGTTCTCGGGATTAGTAGCGGTAAATGCGGCAATGTATTGTGACGTGAAAAATATAATTCTTCATAGAGCTTCTGCAAAAGACAGAAGTCGACAAGTTAGTGTACTGACACTTATGAGCTGAATCTCAGCGATAAATACTGCCAGTAGGCCAATATCATACGAAGCAGCAAAACAATTCCCATCGTCTTTGTATGCAACAACTAGCTATTTTCAATGGACAGTAAGACACTTCCATTAAGTTAGAGTAAAAAAAACTGGCTAATGGTATTATTTTGTCTCTATAATTATATCTTGGAGTTGATATCCATACAGCTTTTTGTTAAAATATGTCACGTGCTGTACAATATTCTAAAGACAGACGAACAAAAGGCCACCAACAGAGACATGGGCAGATAGGCCTTGTGATAACATACGTGCATAGAGTATGGAAATCGAACAGCTGCGAACTGTAACATTATCTCCGCTTTATGAAATGTTGGATGTGTGGCTGACTGCTGTTTTAGTTAGTGATTGTGCAAGTGTCACAAGAAGTATCTAATACTGCATCATATTCTAAATTCCTATTGGGATTAGGTCAATATAATTTTAATGAGAAACTTTGGGACGGTAGTTGAAGAGTCAAGTACGAGTTCTGGATCACTATGCCGAGTCAGCTGATGTTATGAAGAAACTCCATGCCTCCATCTTCAGAGTCGAGCAGTCCCGAAATGTGTCTATACTTGACCGCAAAAATGAAGGCACTGTCATCCTTCAAAATGCCGGTTAACAATCTCGTACGGACAGTTTACGCGCAGTTTAAGGCATGCAGCTTCACACAAGCCTCTAACGAGAAAAATTACATGAGCCAAGTGTATCTCACTATATTTAATCAGTTTCAGATAAGAATTGGGATGACAAAAGGTTTTAGACGTTCAGGTGAACGTGCATTGTGATAAATTCTTATAATAAAACCAATTAGATGCACTAATTTCTCAAATTAATTTTTGGAATAAAACTCTATATGTTTCGGACAGTTCCTCTGTCCATCATCAGGAGTTTTTTTTACTGTACACACAGCAATGTTATATGTCATACAGGTTTGCTGACAGCTTGCGAGCAGGATCAGGATGGAACTGCGTTCCATCCTGGTTCCAGTTCCTCCCTGATCCTGCTCTCAAGCAGTCAGCAAATCTGTTTGACATATACCATTGCTGTGTGTACAGTGAAAAAAAAAACTCTTGATGGACAGAGGAACTGTCCGAAACATGTAGAGTTTTATTCCAAAAATGAATTTTAGAATTTAGTGCATCTAGTTGGTTTTATTATAAGAATGACGAAAGGTATTAAGAAAGAGAAATTTATACATTTTATTTTGATTTAAGTTACCTTCCAGGAATTTTGGTAATATTAGGAGACATAATGTGTTCTTCAATCATAACAACTTACTAACAAACAGTAAAATAATACTGACAATTATTATTATTATTTTTATTACTATTGATCATATATTTTAATATTTCTCACTTATTACACCTAAATTACAGCACGCACCTCTCTTGCGGAATTCAATTACCTCTACTAAAGCTAAGACCTTGAACGAGTTTAATGGAAGTCTGCAGCTCTTTTCTATACTCGGTTCTTTCCTGAGACACTAATGCTAATGGTTACGCTAATGCTCTTCACCGAATTAGTTTATGCACTTTGCATGACAGAAGGCATCATACATTTTTGTCCTTAATCCTTTTGTATGGTTCTAAATCTTTTACGTATTCAATGGAAATAATCGGTCTTCGAGATCCCCCTCGGAGTCTCCCGAGACTTTCATCTATTTCACGTTAGTCCATTATTAAAAACTGTCCCTCCGCCAGGTGTACAATTGCGGCAAATTCAGTACGTAGTAATGTCGGGATCTTGGAAAATATCACACTCTGATCCAATATTTATTTTAGTTTTATTTAACAAATTGTCCCAGTAAATTATTTAAATATTCTCTTGTTTTGTGTTTTTTCTTATGTGTTCTGTGTATTGTCCTTTGTTATTTGTGTTTGTATGTTGTGTTGCATCTATTACTGGCCGTCCTGCTGTTGGCTCAAGACTTTGGTAAACTATAACTTTATTATTATTATTATTATTATTACTGTGGTGTAACAATATTAGAAAATAGGTACAGTACTTTCTTCCCCTTGTCTTGCCTTTGCTGTGAGCATTGCTGCTAACTGTAGGTGGTCTTTTGTGTATTGTGTTTTATCTTGTGTGTATTTTTGTTACCTCATGTGTATTGTTTTACTATGTGTGTATTGCTGTCTTACATACTTTATTTGCCGGATTGCTGGCTAGAAGTCAGTATCCTGTGTACTGCGACCGGCCACCTCGGCACAGGTTTTTCTTGGTTCCTCTGCGTCTATAAGCGAATGCTGAGATGGTTCCCAAGACTCCAAGTTGATACTGCATGTTTCTCATGTAGCCCTTCCGGCTTAAATTTCTTAGATCCTTATTTCATATTTATGTACATGCATAATAACCACTGCCACCGGGCGACAGCCAATTTGCAGTTAACTATATTATTATTATTATTATTATTATTATTATTATTATTGCGTGTGCTATTTAACGAAGCTGCCAATATCTAAGATACGTAACGTCGAAGGTAGCTGAAATACGAGTACGGAGCATGGAGGGTGTAAACGTAAAGGCGGAACTCCGAAATACTTCTAGAAAAACTTTATATGGCACATAGTAACACTATTTCAGTACGCTACTACCTCATGGTTATTAACCCAATTTTTCCAAGTTATTAGCTGCTATATCCGCAATTCATGTAGCATTCATTTGATATGTTTTGATGACATATATTTTAAACTCACCTTATTTAGGCTATTTTTCAAGTTCTATAGTCAGGTGGATGACAATATCCTCGCTCAATTTACTGCTCCAAGTAACAAGGTCACAACGAACACGACAACGTTCGGAACAAGGATAGCCACTAGTTGTGTAACTCGGATCGATAACCTCATATCCTCATCTGGGAGGAGAAGGAGAGACGGGCTAAGTAAATGGTCCATACAGTTTAATCGATGCACATTAATTGTCTGCAAATGAGTGTGTCAGTAACGCAATTTATACCGCCTAGGGAGGGCCAATGGAGTGGTGAGTTAGTAGCTACAGACGCCACAGAACAACAACGTCGATCTGATAGTCTACTCATGTCAGAGTGGCTTTACTCTGTATCTGTCAACCCTTCTTATCTGCTCGTTCACGAAGTGAACATCTCAAAAGCCTGCAGTGTTTACAGATAGAAAGCACAGGAGGTTCCGTAGCTGGTTCCAGTTATCGCCAAGGGACACTATTGGGTGGATATTTAAATAAATAAGTTACAACAACTCCATATTTCGGAACATTTTTTTATCTTTTGTATGAAGAAGCGCATAAATGGGTAGGCACAAAGGCATTTCTTTGTGTCATGAACTATGGTAAATTTAGCCTTTAATTTCTTCGCTTTTTAATATGTTTATTTAAGGTTGCTGCCTGTGGGGCGGCAACGTCGTTTCTCGCGTATTAGGTGTCACTTTTAAACAAAAAAATCAACATCTGTAATTTAGTCTATACCCACACAAATATTCGAACATAATTTATACCGAAACAAATTTAGTTCGATATTAGTAAAAACCAACACTTATTAATTCTGAAATGTGCTGAAAACGCAATAATAGAAACAAAAACTTTATGTCTGTTCTTACAAAGACAAACACTAACGATACAATCGGTTTCCGGCTAATTCTCTGAAATTTTATGAATTTATGAAAACAAACCCTCTTCGGTACGAACTGCACAGTTAACTGTGCCACAGCGACATATACTATGGAACAGAATGTTTGGTGTGCGGGTAATACCCACTGTTTCACCAATCCTTGTACCGAGACGAGGTGTTATGTACGTGCTTTGCCTGCTTCCACACTTTTAATGCAAAACAGGATTGAATATGTAGTGACTATATGAAACGTGTATCTATATTTTTTATTTACTTTGATATGTAACTAGAGAAGGAGCAAAACGGCACGTTGTCTACATCCCATATTTTGAGAGAAAGTTTCGGCTGTTTTGCTAGAGGGCATATTACAAAAGAAGTCAAGGTTTCAGCTTGAACAGTTCAAAGGAAAACATACTCACAAGATTCTCTCTAATAACCAACACCATTTACGAATTAAGCAAAACAAGACTTCTAAAAACCAAAAAAGCAGCTATTATGTCCAGATTCGGATACATAAGAAACCCAAGATTTCTTGAACGAGAGAACTGCTGAATTCGAAACTGTTTACGCTACATCTGATGCAGGGTCATGAATAATTCACGGACTAACTGGGTTTTGAGACTTCTAACACAATTGACTTAACTGGTGAATAGAAAACCGATGATCTTGTATTGCAACGGTGATGGGCCGTCGACCTTTAGTGAATATCAGGAAATATCCTATACATTTCATGTCAATATCTCATCATCTCTTGAATATTTAATGTTTTTCCTTTGTATCGGAATGTACTTTGTTTTAGGCGCCAAAATTTCCCGCAAATTGTCTGATGAAGAACAAAAGTGCTTGAGATCATAGAAAATATATGTTAAGTATATTCTGTACGTTCTAGTAATTTCGATTATATATTTGTAACAACTGCCACCACAAAGCTGAGTTCGTCTGCAGAAAGATAATACGACGAATAAATCTCCGCCGTCTAAGTAGTCCATAGGTTCACTGAGACGTCGACAACAGCCTGCCACTGGAAATTCGGCACTTCCAAACAGATATCCGCTGCAGGCCCTGCTTTGACAACAATATCAGTAGCATTCTTCCACCCATTCCTTACACACTCACCGTCAAATAAACCTGTTACATTATTTAATGTCCTAAGATCTTTGTTCACTTGCATTATCCTACAGCTTCCATCTATATAAAAAGCAAAGAAGTGGAAAAGTAAGACGTTGTGTAAGGTATTTTTCTTTCCGCCATTGCCTATATCTTTCTCTTTTAAAATAACTTAAAACAGAATTAATTCGGTTCCTGATACCTTTGTATCAAAATATAAACAATTGCACACAAGACACACTGCCACCACAGTCATGAGGAATTTCACATTTATATTGCTCCCAATGCATGCAATTTTTAATGTTAGTCGGATCGTGTTCAGTTAGGGTGCACCTATCTTGAACACACACGAAGGCACTTGTGCAGCAAAATGCTTATATTAAAACTAAACTCCGTGGCGAACGCGAACTATACGACAGAGCGGCCGCCGCCGGTCGGCGAAGTTAGTGCCAACTTTTGCGGATAGAGGGGTGTCACGTGGTCAGCGCAACGGGTCCCCACAGCCGTTAATCTCTGTTTTATAAACCTGGAGCCGC
>Ga0123352_10001414_pt1 | contig 31816 bp, 17 predicted proteins | sample TergutLab28metaG_FD_89700 | JGI IMG/M metagenome (GOLD analysis project Ga0123352, IMG submission 89700) | Labiotermes labralis P1 segment gut microbial communities from Petit-Saut dam, French Guiana - Lab288 P1 | ecosystem: Host-associated > Arthropoda: Insects > Digestive system > Gut ...
TCTTTGGTCGCGGAGACGTGGGACCCTTCCACTGTGACGATTGCTGTTTTGTCTCCGGGTCGTACCCGTAGACCCAGGACTCGTCACCTGTCACATTGTTCTTAAGAAACTGCACGTCTTCACGTGAACGCTCAAACAAATCACGGGCGATTGTCTGACGTTGCTCACGTTGGTCATCTGTTAGCAAACGCGGCACAAACTTTGCGCACACACGTTTCATGTATAGATTGTCGGTTAAACTTGCATCGCATGAGCCCACGGAGATCCCACAGTCATCCGCTATCTCTCGTACTGTCAATCTCCTGTTATTGCGAACGACTGTTCTAACTTTAGCAATCATTTCCTCTTTTCTCGATGTTGACGGTCGTCCCGAGCGGGGGTCGCTTTCAGCGGAGGTTCTACCCTCTTTAAATCGACGGAACCAGTCAACACTTGTGTACGACCCATTGCATCTTCACCGTATGCTTGCTATAATAATTGATACGTTTCCGTTGCTGGTTTTCCGATTTTAAAACAAAATTTGATGCAAATGCGTTGTTCGGTACTTTCACACATCATAAAAATCGCTATGGCATAAACGCACGGGTTACTTCCGCGACCTACTACAGCCAACTGGGCACACGCAGCCACTTGAAATTTATGTCATGAGTTGCTAAGACATGTACGAACATGTCAAGACTGGTTGCAAACACATCCTACCCAGTGAACAACCACTACAGTTCTAATCCGGATACTATTTGAACAAACCTCGTATTTTCCACGATACGAAGATAGACGTATTACAAAGCAAATATACCTTACGAAATATAAAAAGATGTCTCTAAAAATGAACAGTGGTCCTAAAGAACACATTAATTAGCAATAAAAGACTTGAGAGACATTACAATGGAAACAGGAATAAATGATTTTTCTTTGTATTCTGGAAATATAAATTTATACCGCAAAATCTCCAGAAACTGACAGACTTTAGCCGTGACTATCTAATGTCGTCAGTCCACCTCTTCGTACGAAGGCCTGTTCTGGATAATTCTGCGTTCAGCCTAACACGAAAAGATGATATGGTGTTGCTAAAGACACAGACCGACAACTTTAACTTTCATAAATGTAATGAAATTTGTAAAGTTCTTCGGGACACAAGACATGCGGATGTACTGACAGGTGACAGCAGCAGCTACAAAACTGCGAAACACTTTAGTGATTCTAGACTATCGCCCTTATTAACTACAATCAAGGAGGAGAGTCACTGTTGTTCCCATTAAAATCCTCGCCACCCTGGTCTCTCCATTTTTACGTGGTCATCCTCTTTTCTTTACTCCTTCCACTGTAATTGTTGCAATTCACTTTGGTATTGTTTGGTTTTGCCTTGTTTCGACATGACCGTACCATCTCAGTCGCAAGATTGCCTCCCCATTACAAGCAGAAAATGTTAGGGGTACAATCGCTGTTTATAACATGGATCGTACAAAACACAAATTCATCCTGTGTGGAATGTGCATAGGTTTTTAATGTTCACGTGACTAGCACACAATATAAGCTCTGTGCTTGAAACGAACAGTTTCTTTCGCATTTATTGATAGGCCTGGATAATTATTATCATCATTGCATTACATTCTACAATAACCTCTGTAGTTGTTACAGTAAATTTTAAAAGGTTAAAGATGTCCCACTACGGACCCATAGGGCTCTAGGAGGTTCGGGCTCCCAAACTTTCTAGACAATCGGAATATAAAAGTGGCACGGTTGTCAGCCCTATGCAACGGCCGCCTTCACCCTCCACAACTTGAAAGAGTGTTGTCACATGTATTACAATACAGCAAACACTGCGCCACTACCACAAGACCGTTGTTTCTGTTACCTGAAATCCTCTATGTTCAGCAGCAGGGGCGTTCATCAATCCATAGTTGGCAAGCCCAGAGAATTTCCTGGCGCCAAACAACAAAGTTTTAAGACCCCGATATTGGTATACTGAACGTTGGGAACAAGTCGTAGTACGGTAGACTCAACGCTACTATATGACGTCATGGCAATAAATATGGGTGCTTGCTTGTAAACTGCCAGACAAGGCCAATATACAATGAGTAATAAATTTAATATTTAAATTACTGATCATTTGCAGTAATATACACAATACCATAACACGATATGTACCAATTACCCGTGCCAAAACATGGATAGGTCACTAAATGCTCCAGAAGGGAGAAAAGTGTTAACCCGACGATGCTCTCTCTCTCTAATTACTGTCACGGAGTGTCGCATAACGAGGCATATTATGCTATTGGTAACGAATATGGCATGTGGAACGTAACCTATGTGACCCGGTAACAGGCGTTACTGATACTACATGGTCCAACGTGTACCTAGGCGCCGTTTCATTATTGCCACCCTGCACAGCTATCTACAGGCCTACACAGCATTGGCTCGACAACCGCTGGTATTTCATTCCTGCAAACCACCACAGCAGTCTCAAGAGAAACCGAAGGTCAGGGGAACCGCAGCTCTGTTGACTTCCACCAAAGCTTAGGTACTTACAAGGTTTTAGTCGGAAAACATGGAAGTAACAGATCGCATGGAAGACTCAGACACAGAAAGAGAGATAATATTACAATAAACGGAGTGTGAGAATATGGGCTGCATTACACTGGTTATTATATCCCTGCACAAACACTCGTGAACAAGAATCAAATGGCTATTACAGCCATGCACCAATAAATGTGGACTCATCGGTGTAAAGAAGCCATGTTATTTTAAAGTTTTTCATTCCGTGCGTTCTTGAACATCGAATATCTCTTCAATATTCCAACCAAATGCTCATGATATATTAAATATCTCCTACATGTTTCGGTGTGTTATACATCATCTGCGGGGAGAACAGCGTATTACTTGCTCAAAATCATGAGGATGGTTTTCAGTAGCAAGTAATACAATGTTCTCCCTGCAGATTGTATATAACACACCGAAATATGTAGGCGAGATTGAATCAAGTATGTATTTAATATATCAAGTTCATTTGGTCGGAGTATTGAGAAGGTATTCGAAGAGGAACCCACATGGTCCCGCCCCCCCCCCCCCCCCCCCCAGTGCGAGAGGAATCCAGGGGCACATAAAACAATGCTGAGTCTCTCGGTCTCTGATATAGATGGCCGACACTATGATTCACACAGTACAAAGAGATATGCGAGTAAACCGTTACTGTGTCATATCCTTGTACCTGTTTACTGTACACAGCAATGGAACACTACCCAATCGGAATAGCTTACACATTTATAATGACGTCATAATAAAGGTGAAGTACCTGTGCGCGACCTCAAGGAATATGGTGGAGTGGAGGTAGTTTTCCACTCATTCATAATCTCGGCAATATATGAGGATGAGTGCGTAGCTTCACGTTCAGGCCGCTTTACTAACGATATCCATTGAATAGAAGGTTTTGTGGGCCCCACAACTGGTCTGGATGCTTTGGAGAAGAGATAAATTTCCTGCGCCTACAGCAAATCGAACCATGGTTCCTCAAACGTCCATCCACTAGCCTAGTCACTGTACCGAATAAGCTAGGCCAGCTCCAAATATTGTCATCATACAGGAGAAGTGATGTAAATTCAGTTTATTTTAAGAAAGCAACCGGACGACAAACTGGCGTTCGCATTACTCGTAAGAAGTGGTTAAAAAGAAATTTGTGATGGAAGTGAAATTAAATAATCGTAGATTTATGAATCAATAACAAAATCAATAAGAAAATGGATCTTGGAAATCCTTACGCAGACTGGTACTGGTTATTCAGATACTAATACTAATGATGGTACTTTTAAACATCTTATGCATGATACTCGACGTCAGCGCACTCAAATGTTTTACATCCCTACTCTAAAGCTAATTATATAAATCTTTAGGAGAGCATAAAAACTTCGTGTCGCCGAAGACCCGACCGGATTTCCCACAGTTTATCGCGACCCTCTGCAGTGTTTTTAAATCAACTTCTCACTTCTGAAATGGCAGAAGATTCCATTTCCCTTCAGACGGCAATTGTGTATCAAGTGAAGGGGAATTGCATTAGCTTACGTCTGAAGGGATTGGATTTATAGTGCGGCCTGAAGTGGGAGCCATGCGAGAAGTGATAGATGGTTCCGATGGCAAGCCGTCCAAGTCCTGGGAAAATATCGAATTTCATATATAAAACTTCCGAAGCCACTCATCCATCCCATAGGCCCATCCTGCCTCACCAGCACTCTACATTTACACAGACCAAGGGTGAACAAAATACAACCTGCAAACTCAGTGGAATTAAGGGAAGTACAAATAAAACTGTACGTGAATAATGTACTTACACTGTTTCAGTTGTGCGAAAGACGTTTCGTTTATATCAACGTTTGTCGAATACATTTGGTCACGGAACACTTTCAACTTATCAAATGTTCGCGGAACACATGTTTTGTGGATCCTCATGTATCGGATGAAACTCACCGCATTGAGATCTTAGATCTGAGATCTGTTAGTAACCAAATGAAAGGTTCTTATAAATATTCTTAATTGAAGATCCTAAACTGTGATAAAATATGCTGAATTCAGTTTCATACAAAAGATCTACGATTGTTTTGGTTTCTACATTTATTTTACGGAACATCTATTCAAATCTCGCGAAACACCAGTTTTCCGCAGAACAAGGTCTGGGAAACGATGGCTGATATTAACGTGTCGTGCAACTGAACACACAGCACAGTTGCCAGTGTTGATTTCAGAGTCTCATACCCAGCTCCGCTTCAGCGACTTTCTTTCTTTCTTTCTTTATTTTCTTCTTCTTCTTCTTCTTCTTCTTCTCTCTCTCTCTCTCTTTTAATCCAGCAGAATTCTTCCAGCATGGGTACGTGTTGAAGACGCAGTACGTACCGTCTCTGGCTTCCCATCCACAAGCGAAATGAGCATGTTGCTCAGCAGCATCACGATCAACGTTGCACAGTTACACAAGCACAAAAATAACCTCATTAACTCAACTAAGCAACAAAACTATAAGCGAAGCTCGGCCTCCGTCTAAGTAAAATGGCATCAAGATGTTCCAGGAGGAACTACATAAAGATAAATACTCAGCTCCAAGCTCTGGCCCTTTTGCCTCTAGAGAAGGAACTCCAGTATCCACAAGACTCCATAAGCTCCAAAGCTGGCCTGTAAGTTGTGGCGAATGAAGTAAAGTACCGTCCGAATTAATTCCCAGTTAGTACGAAACTAACACCGCACAGTGCAAATGCCGACGAGATAACTCGTCTGTCGCAAGTTACATCATTGCCAGCACCGAAGTGAAGTCGTAAATGAAAGTGTTCAAGTTATTTTCTGTACAGAGTTGCTTAAGAGTTTCGTAAACTCTTTACTTTTTATAATTCAGATAACTAAGAAATTAATATTTTAAACAAAACAACATACTTCTTTGTTTTCTCGACTGTACTTAGTCATCCTCCAACATAAGCGCAAAGCGCAAACTTCACAATTGTACAGCTGCGACAGGTTTGCTATCCATTACGAAGGCAAACTTGCAAAAAACGCAGCTGATATGCAACGTTACTGACGACCAGAAATCTCAACCCTGTTGCTACAACAAGCGTACTTGATACAACATTTGATAATCGTACAAATGAACATCAAAACAGTTTACATACGTGCACTGCATTATGCGAAGAATGCAATTCTGATTAATTCACCGATAATATACAAAAGCACATAATTAATTCGAACTTAGTACTTCTATGACAATATCAATATCGTTTTGAAGGAACTTCATTTGGCTAAGAGGCGTCAATAGAGGTGCATATGCATTAATTTGCGCCAACAAAGAAATTGCAATATCAGATATACACAATACTGACAAACAACCGTGCATATTCCTAATTCGAATATAAGAATTGAGCGCAATAGATTCCATTGATGTTACAGCTACACCTAAAATTACAAGTCACATTCAACGACTATATTTATTACAAACAATACACAATATATGATCGACGGGAACTTCTGACGTCTTTCCGCAGTGACTTAATTTGTAGCCTATTTAGTCCTGGGTATTAGAGGCACCGATACACAGCTACCTTGAGGGAATTTTGGCTTTAACACAGTTTTTAGCATATGCAGCGCAAGTAGATAACATATCTCCGTGCCTACTGATGGTAACATAGCCTTACAAATAAAAATGTCACCTCTTTCAGCGATTTAAAGTTCTGACGCCGTGTATAATTCGAAAAGATATCCGATAGTGCAGAGAAAGATGCCGCTTCCAGGACAAAGCTCCAGACAAGATGTCCAATGGAAAAGACGAGAATCTGTACTAATTCTACACGGCATCATAACCTACACATAAAACAAACAAGACAGGCAATGTACGTATAACGTAACTGAGGTGCGTTCGTGAAACCACTGCTGAAGTGAAAAAACAGTAAGTATTACACATTCTGAGTGTGTGATTGTAGAGTTAGTTATCCAGCATGCAATGTGCATGTACTGTACCACATTGTAATCCGTTGCCTGTCCGGCTCTACAACACTTTTCCACATTATTTCATAAACGGCACTATTTTCGGAAACGTTATTGAACATAAAATTCGTGTTTTGATTTTCTTTACAATACTTGTCCCAAACGTTTCTCATTCTAAAAACTGAAGGAAATATGATCAAAAATGTGAACTGGTCTTCATGCAAAGTACCCGTTATTCCTGTTAGATTTTTATGAAACTTTTCCCTTTTCGACATTTTTTCGAGAAATACTCAAACACCAAATATCATGAAAATCCGTCGAGTGGGAGCCGAGTTGTTCCATGCGGGCGGGCGGGCAGACAGACATGACGAAGATAATAATCGCTTTCCGCAATTTTGCAAACACGCCTAAAATCTGTAAGCAGAGCAATGTGAAAACCTAATCTTGTATCATGGTATTTGCGGAAAATTCTCATCAAACTAGTTCGCATTTGAAAAAAAACATGTCAATCTTTTACGTAGCCAAAACTATCCAGTACCTGCGCAGCGGTGCACAAAACACTACTGCTTGCTGACACAGTTTAGAAACACTGCAAAAGAAGTGAGAGAGTTCTGCCGTGACAAAAGGGTACTCCCTTGAACTAAATGCAAGGCGACTTTTTTCTGGGGGGGGGGGCAATAGCCCTCCAATTGGCCAGGGCCTCCTCATTCACGAGGTTCCTCGATCACACACAACGACACACCGCAGTCGTTAGGACTTCTCTGGACGAGTGATCAGTCGCAGAGACCTCTACCTGACAATACACAACACTCACAACAGACATCCATGCTCCCGGTGGGATTCGAACCCCACAATTTCAGCACGCAAGCGGCCGCAGACCTACAGTTTAGACCACGTGGCCACTGGGACCGGCCTTAGAGGTGGGTGAATTCATGCCTTTCGAATATGAATTTATTGATGTAACTGAGGCAATCAATGCGACGACAAGTAACGAACACCTGTCATTCCATAGTTATTATTCAGCAATATACCATACAAACCCTAGAACAGAATAAGTAATTCTGGAATTAGGTTGACTCATTTTTAATTACAGGTTTCATGTATAACTGCACTGTGTTTCCCGCGGAAGCGGGATACACAGACTTAATAACTCTAAGTACAACCGAAATCTCGTTTGGAGCATTGGTTGAGGCCCACGCTACAAGCCTGAAGGTTGCACATTCGATTCCCGATGGCGTCTATAATTTTTCATTGACATAATCCTTCTGGCCGCACTACAGCCACATGGTCGATTCAGACTCTAACAGAAACAAGTACAAGGAATATTACATCGGAGCAGAGGTGGCCAGAGTGTAGGCTGACAACCTTACGACTTTCATGTGCCAACTGTCTTGAAATCTGGGAGTTTCAACCACCTGGAATTCTCAAAGCCTTTCCAGGGACTGTTTCACCTTTTCTGCCTTTCCGTACGTTATAAACGCATTTCTTCGTCCTCCCACTACAAAACCCTTCTTCCGTAAGCTCGCGCGTTTCCTTACCCGCGAATATTAAGATACGGTCTTCTGTAAATAAAGAGACATTCTAGTTTGATCAGTAGGTACTAGTCTATCAGTGACGCTACATCATATCCCGCAATTCAGTGGCACTTCTTGTGTAATTAAGCTTCATTAACAGTTACTCTTCTGTGCCCTGCCAGGAAGCTAGCCTACAGGAGCGACGGAGGTCACTTATCTTATGTAAGTTGGTGTGAATCTCACTGATACCCACGTCAGAATTTTCGGATTGAGAAACCATAAATTCTAACTTCTCCGTGAAACCGATTATATATATATATCACTGCATGACTGCTACGCCCTAGCCCAGTGACCTCGTCGAGCCTGACAGCGAAACGCCATAGCACCAGTCACAAGTCTGCTGGCGATGTAAGACCTCAATACAATGACAGTAACATGGCCAACCATGCGTGCAGCTACCCCACTGGAAGTGGGACACTTAGGAGGGAGTCATGAAACCAATGGGGCGTACTTTTAGTGACATTTCAAAATTCAGGGTTCTGTGTAGAGAATTACGACGTTTCTGTCACAGTCAATTACCGGCTGTAAATCTAGATGGCACCACTGCATACAACACAGAGCAGTCCTTAATTCGCGACGGCTAGCGGAATCTAAGAGCTCCTTACACTCGTTAGTTACAGCGTTGCCGAGATTTATGGGTACAAGTTTACTGGCTGCTGAGAGCGGTTTATGGCTCCTACAGATTCATCCGTTTCGACACGTTGCACATTAAAGCTCGCCTGAACAGGCGCAAGTTTATAATCTCTGTTACACAATTTTGTCAAAATTTTGTAATTACTGTAGTGTTGTTTGTACCTGTCGAATGCAGCTCCATGACGGCTGAAAACTTACTACTGGCGGCTCAGCAGGTTCAACATTCACGTTACGTCATGTTGTGTAACGACGCTATGCCCTTTCTTTAGTTTTTATACTTTAATTTTATTCGACTGACTACAGGCTGGACGCTCCGGGATCGAATCCCGGTGGGGACGAGATTTTCCGCCCGTCCAGACCGGCCCTGGGGCTCACCCAGCCTCCAGTACAATGGGTACCGGGTCTTTCCAGGGGGTAAAGTGCGGCCGGGGCGTGCTGCTGACCACTCACCCCCTTCCAGTGCCGCGGTCTTGGAAGAGTACAGCTATACCTCTACCCACCCGCTGGGCCACGCCGGACCTGTAACGGGATCACTTTACCTTTACCTTTTTACTTTAATTTTACTGCTGCAAATCGTGACGAAGGGCAGGCACGGTATCTGTCTGGCTGTTGTCAAGGATTTGTAATTATAAGCCTTACAGCTTTAGACTAAAAAATATAACTAACACATTCCGTCGGCAAAATTCGCGACATAGAACTTCAGTACAAATTTGTCATTTCACTACAGATATCTCCAGTCACAAAACAAAACTAGGTCTGCCTAATTCTATCAAGTTTAGTTTTTAAATGCCTTTTATGTGGTTTCATTTCGCGGGTTTTAGGCCCCTTGATGGTAGATATACATGCAATGCACAAATATCACTAACAATATGACAACCGCAAAGAGGCGCACCTTATTCCTTTCAAACGTAGAAACAAAAAATTCAAGTTAAAAGCTATGAAAAGAAATTAAATACGTCACGCCATTTTAAGTATGTACATTGTACTTGAAAAAAGAAGATACGTAAGGCTTTAATTTAAGTCACAATTTACCGACACGAATCAAAATAAAATTATCTAAAAAAAATTATAGTGCAAACCCCTAAGCCATTATTTAAAGAAAATCCGCAGATCATAAGACGAAACGTCGGGGCGGATAAGCAGCCGAAGACACAAACAATTTTATCTTCCAAAGTCGCAGAGAAAGATCTTCAGAAAATGGCAGATGTACTCCGCCCCGGGGGTTGCATCGTGTCGTGGTAAGAATGGCAAACGCCTAGGTCTGCAAGCTCAGCACACCTGCTAGGTTGCCGTGTTCTCTCTGCAGCTTCAGCAACAGCTAATGAAGGGGTGTGAAATGCAGATTCACGCGTCACAAGCCTGACTCATTACCAGTTCTTGTCAGCATGTGACAGTCTTATCGGGTTACTGCTATATAACGTGCAGCATATGGCGGCGTATTGCAGAAACTGCCCTAGTTTACTTACATTACGATGTTAATTGGCATGCACGTGCGGTCGCGGGCGGTCCCAGACCTCACATCAGCAGCGACATGTTCTACGCTTCGAACATCCACTCGTATTTGTCGATCGTGTATCAGGAACCGGATATTGCTGACATATTGAAGCTTCTAAGCAGGAAGTTTGGTGCAGACGACTCCCGCGACGGACTAACGCAGTGTTTCCCAAAAGTTTTTTGCTCGCAGACACCTTTTGGCTTCGAAAAGAACCACGGATCCTCACACTCTTGCTCACGTAAATATTGAATGTCCGGACGACAAGCAACGAAAATTAAAACATATATGTATCAGAAATGGCTTAAATAGCTATGAATACATACCAGTAGCATAATTGTGCCAAGGCACTGCGTGATTTGACCTTAATTAAAATGTTTGTCGCTCGCTTCGTGGGTACAGGAAGTTACTTAACCCTCTAAACGCCGAGCTAAATCCCATCTGCCATTTGCTAGCATTATTCGGAGCTCACCATATTCTCCATGTTAGCAGGTAAAGGCTTAATTAGACGTTCCAGCGGTTATACGAAATAAACAATCACCAATTAAAGAAGTTCCGCAATTATTTTTAATAAACATTCCTTTAATTCAAGAAATAAGTGAAATTTAAAGCAGCCAATACAGAAATGTACCCACGGATCCCCTGGTAATTGGTCACGGTTCCTTTGGGACAGGCGGAGCACATTTTCGGAACCACTGCACAAACGGGTGCACACTTTGACGGCAAAAGGTTCTCTACTGCTCACACACGTACGATACCACGAAATGTATTACCCTTGGAGCCGAACATGTTGGCCACGTGGTGACGCTACTAATTCGTAATGTGAAAGTAGCCGGTTCGAATCCCGGCCTGATGTACAATATACCGGTACGTTACGTGCTTTTACTCAGTCACTCGAACAAAATTCATGGGGAGTGGGTTACTTCAAGTTCCCATTCACTAGTTACTAGCCCATCTGCAGTCATTCGATGCTATACTGTCAGAGTCACTGAAAGCACGTTAAATAAACAAACAGACCGTTGCTGTTTTGTTACGTAGCGGTAGACAGTCCACGCATGCTCTTAATCGACATGTCTGGTAAACTGCAAGGCATTTAGTAAAATGAAACATACGATTTATTCCCTTCAAAATGAAGTTAATCGGAATAATGCCTATACGTATCAATCTATTTCACAGAGAAAACACACCCCTTAAATCATGCTGCCCCACAACCCAACTTATACGACTGACAATGCACTTTTAAATAATAGAAACCGTTACAGGTCCGGAGTGGTCCAGAGGGTTCCAGGAAGCTAAGGTTCCCAGATTTCGTGACAACGGCACAGGATGGTGATAAGGTTGTCAGCCTTACGCACCGGCCGTTTTTACCCCCAGGAAATATTCCTGGTACTCATTTCTGTTAGAGGCTGAGTCGATCCCAGGGCCATAGTGCGATCGGAAGGATTTTATGTCAATGAAAAATCCACTGACACCAGCTGGAATCGAACCAGCGACCTTCCGATTTGTAACACAGCACCTTAACCACTGTGCCACCGCGGTGCCCCCGACGTCACTTATAAACAGAGTATTTTAACGTCGATCCTCACACTCAATGTGCACATTACTAGTAATCATCGCCGCGTTCTTTCCACTTTAAATGTTAAATTCAGAGTATGTTACGAGGATGTGCATAAGTGTGAGGAACTGACGGACAGAATCGAGTACAAAAGCATAACGCGAAAGGGTTTACTTTATCAATTTCTGATATACTGCAAATAACCATCATTTCCCCACATTTCTGTACTACATGACCAAAGACATTGCTTCGAAAGCTGTACTCATTACTCATTACTGCAAAACAAATACAGATACAATGGCAGTCGCCCTATGTAAACACTGCTGGGTGGGGGCAGACGAATTCATCTCCGTTGCAATCTCCTGTGGCAGCGGCAGAGTCGGCCTCCGGATGAGGAATGACGGAAATATATTCGGTAACAGATGGTAATCCTGCATATGAATGTGTAGTTTCAACACACGAACACGTGGACTGAGATCTGTGACTGGTGAGTTTTTCAGTTTATTATCAAGACAATCAACCTGGGGATTCAAACCAATCGATTAAAGCACACGCGACGGAGAGCAGTGGGAATTTAAACAAGGACGATTCACATGCACACCCACATAGCGCAACTGGTGATTACCTATTTACGTAGTACAATGGTTACTGAAGCTCTTGGCAAGCGAACAGGACTTCAGCTAGTCCAGACTTTCCCCGTAATTTATGGAATTCAGAAGTTCATTATAGTGTCACTGGTCCACATCAAATCCAGACTGATCCAGCCCATATCCTCCCATTCTATGTCAGTGAAACCTATTTTAATATTATCTCACCATCTACGACTAGATCTTCAAAAATATCTTTCTTCAGGGTTTCCAACCAAAACTCTCCATGGACGTATTCCCTTGTGTGTGTGTGCGTGCGTGCGCGCTTCTATGGAATATGCGGCGCCCAGACTCATCATCCCAATCGTATTTTATGACAACCTACAACCATGCAGCTCCTCATTATGCGATGCGATACGATTATGGACTCCTCTTACATCTTACGTTAGTACTAAATATCTTCCTCAGCACCCTGTTCTCGAACACTCTCAGTGAACTTTCTACCCCAAAATTGACACAACAAGTTCCATTCCCATACAAAACAAGGCTATTATTCATGACGTATAGTAAAAATAAAGCCAAAAATTAACCCAGATGTTCCAATAAACATTTGGTTCCATCAGCTTAGTAAGCGAGATATGACGAATGAAAAGCCGTCTTAACTATTGGTGAATGTACCAACGGAAACACGAAAACCTGGTGGTTTATACTTGGTAGGGCTCCTGTTCATTTTGCCGCCCACGATGAACAGCTTATGGATTCACACGCGCTAGATGGAGAAGCCGAAACGAACCGGTTTTATGTCCTCCGGGATCGCTCGATCTCATTCCTGTTGGGTCATTTCAAGGGAACAGTTTGAGCGCACCGGGAATTCTTGGTGCCATAGGGATCAGTCACTACGCACTAAAATTAGGGGCGAGTAGTTTCATCCACACTTTCAGACATGCTGTCAACATTAAGACGGTGTGACATAATATTAAGTAATATTATTCAAGAGTACTTGCAATGTTGTACATTAAGCTTTCTAATAAAATCTTGTACAGCCATTTTATGGCTTAATTAAAAGCCTAAATATCTAGCTGCTTTAGATTCTCTACATGAAATGTATGTTGTGTATGATCGATATTTTGTTAGTTCTTCACATCCTACATACTTTCTTCCTACCATAGCCTAAACACACCACATTCAGCGACTAAGATGCCAAAGACTGTAGGATGTCCTGTCAAACCCACCTCAGCCTCTTAAATAAAGACGCTAAATTTTATTTATCGTTGCTTTATCATTTAAGGACGTTACAAGGTTAGACTATGTATACGGTGCCGACAGGCGTTAAGATTGGTATACACTGATTTATCAAGGATATTCGGGAAAGGCAAGCATCCTTTCCCACCATCTACATGAAGTGAATGAGTGGAGCCACGAAAAAAAATCGAAGTCAGTTTAGCCGGTGTCTCGGCCGCGACAAGAAGCAGGCACCTCCCGAAGACGAGTGACAAACCCCACAGCTCGAGAACGCAAAGAATATCTAAAACACAGTATTTATACAGAGAAATTTGGCTGACACTTAACCAGAATGCTAACCGGTTAATCCATGAAAAACGTGAATATTAAGAACAAACAAGCCCCAGAGATACTGTTGAGGAATTTGAAATATTAAAGATAAAAATTCAATTTAAATCAGACATAAAAGAGAAAGGAAAGGGCACGCCAGTCGATAGCGACGTATAAAAATATGCACCACAGTCTGTAATAAGAAAGAGAGAAAGAAGGAGAATAGGAAGTCGGCAAAGGCGAACCGGACGTGAACAAAGCTATTGGTTTGCCTCATGAGAAGCAGAGCAAACTTTGATGTAATCTGTTTAATCTTCAGAAGCCGAATACCACTTCTTTCATTGACATTCAAAGCTTTGGCTTCAAATAACAGTGAGCAAGCAAAAAAAAAAAGTATCTGTAAAATAAGTTGAGTAAATCTACAGCATAAAACCGAGAAGGCAAAAATTCTGTGCAAAACTAGACACAGCCGGTAGAGCGAAATATACCCATAGGCCTTTCTTTGTACAAAGCATTCTGAATTTTTCATAACTCCATCATAGTACGTAACTAGCAAAGTCTACGAACAACTTTCAGACATACGTAAGAACCCCTGGGTCTGATTCATTTACCCAGGAGATAACACACAATAGGAGTACGAGGTTAAGAGGGAGGGGTATTTAAAATGTTAAAGAAACATACACAGTAACCAAACCTATAGACACACGCACAGCTGCTCAGCCTCGAATGGGTAAGCAAACATTTATGTTAAGAAAAGGCTTCGTCTGGGTCTACGACGGACTTCTCTACCTGAATACTGTCGAACATTCCACTACACTACTGTGTTCACTGTAATTCATTAATACTGGCGGAGACTTCCACATATTCAAATGCGAGAACGCCAAAATTTCAGGTTCATGAGTAACGCGGGATTTATTCGGGTCTCATGGTTAAGTTCTGACCCAGGATCAGTCAGAGGGCTACTGGGTATGGGTTACCATCTGTGGAGTTTCTCAGTCCCCCACCGTCCTCAGATGAATGTTCGGATAGTAAGCACACAGTGTGGAGGGGAATCAAGTCGATTTATCTCTCCGTTATCCTACTGTGCATAATTAGACTTGTAGCAGTCTAATACACAACATGAATTAAACATGTCGGCAACTGACGTGACTGCATTGCCGATGCAGACGACTTTTAAATTTAAATAGTGTGGAAAGGTCCAAAACAATGTTCATATTTTAAAACTGTATGACCGCCGTACATTGTACGTGATTAACCTGTTGCAGTTGTGAAACGCGTTTATTATATAAAACAAGAGTCAAAGGTTCGAACCTTGTCTCCGCCTAATATGCAGGTTACATTAACAAGCCCCTCATTATATGACTTTCTCCAGCTGCCTGGTTCTCTTTCTCTCTTAGTATCAACAATTCTCCTTAGCTCTCCGTTTTCAAAAGCCATACTTCTAACAGACGTGTATTAATAACGCTGATATCGACACAAGCCTGACGAGCTACGTAATCTGATCTCTCAAACACGCCATGTGTTCATTTATTTTAGACTACCAACAACCAGTAACATGATCCCTAGACTTCCTATCACTGTTGCTATTCTGCCTTCACAGCTACAAGCATAGCAACGTCACTGACTGTGCTTCGGGCTATACAGAGGCGCTGCCATGTGGCGCAACCATCAAACAACAAGCCACACAGGTGAAAGTCGCCTATTATGGGGAGGTTTTTTAAAACACTGCTACTAAACTTCGGAAAAAGTCGTAAAACCTTTCAAAACATAAACACAACTTTATTTGATTAATGAAGAGACAGTTGATACATAAACATCGTAAATTAGGAAATGGAAAAAAGTGTGTAAAATTCGTTTACGTAAAAACTTCATATCCCCTAATTAGGCGCACATGTGTTCCTAATATGGGGAGGTGAATAATTTACACAAAAAGCACAAAGAATAGTTACTGAATTTAAAAAATTACGAATACAAAGGAAACAAACTAAAAACAAAAGTGTTTATCAATGACAAGGCTCACAAAGAGTGTGTGCGCCTATCTGAAATGGTTCGCACATCGTGTCCACTCTTCTCCATTGCGGTCTTCAGAGAAACGTTCAGTACAGAACACATAATCAGCGTCTTTTTCTTCTTCTTCCGACGAATCGTCAGCGAAAGGAACAGCTAGGTGAATGTCCGAATCTGATGGAATGACTGACGGAGTTGGATCCCGGAAAACCAATCTCTTCCGTCTTTTTGAAGGACCAAGAAGAGCATTCGACGCAAGTCAATTGGTTATGGATTTAGTGGCCTGTTTGATTTTCTTTTTCTGAGATGCCCCAACAAATTTTCTGTAAAGTGAACTCGTTATTTTCTTTGCTGTTCCACTACGAGTATATGGCTGTAGGTTCAGGCTTGACACAGGGCTGATATCTATTGCTCGGAGAGCCTCAGAAGAAGTGAAAGGCGAAAACTAACAGAAGTGAATGGTGGCTGATCGCTGGTCTTCATCAAAGTAGGATGGTTCACAGAAGCAACATCTGTGTCCTCTGAGGCCAGAGGGAAATCGTGTGGTATCAAGATGTTCTTGTCACAAGGAAAGTGGCCTGTCGCCCAGCAGCCACTAGCCTTTATCTCGCCTGTTGCAGCTCGCTTGTATGCAGTGCCGAATTGTTCGCAATTTTCGTAGACGGTGACGACTTGCCCGCCCTAGGTTTGAACGGAGCCATATTTCAATTTCTTGGGAGTAGTATGTTTACAGGGGCCCCATGAAAGCTTTAATCAAGCGTTGCATTTTGTGACTTTTGTGAGTTGGGAGGCAAATATGTCAACATGATTCTCTCGAGCTAAAATAATGACTTCCAGGATCCTTGTTTGTGAATAGTGCCCGTCCGGTACTAAGATAACAGGATCTTATTTTGTCGGCGTTGTATGTTTGATGAAATTAAGAAACCACTGGGTGAAAATCTCGCTGTATATCCACTCCGAGGGATGGCGCGCGCGGATTGATCCAGGCGGTGTGCCATTCATCCGTTCTGGTTTCATATATTTTCTTGGCAATAGAAATAACGGAGGAATGAAATGTCCATTAGGACTCATACAGTTGACGACTGTCACAAGAGACTCCCGCTCTGCAGATTGAACAGAATATATAACCTTTGCCTTTCAATCCTAATATTTTCGTGTGTTTGTGCGGGTTTCATCGCAATTGTGTAATCTTGCAGGATTATGTTGAATGGTGTACACAGTGGGGTCTTAGATTTAAAAATACTGAGCTGCTGATTCAGGAATGAAGCCCCTCGCTCTTGAGAGTGAACTTCAGGGGTTGTAACTGAAATTTCTTGATGATGACGTACGAAATTTATCAACCACTTCCTTCCAGTCTTTTCATTTCTCTTGAAAAAATGGTTTTTAATTCCGTTTCTTACAGCAAGTAGGTAAGCGAGACGCATGACGTCTGCCATTGTGAAGCCAAAAATCTGTCTTTCCATCCAACGAGTTCTCAGCCAGATCATTTTATACTTTACAAGGAAGAACTTGCTTCATACCCAGTATTGTTTTTATTGTTTCATTTGAGATTTTCTGCCGGTCTTTAACATTACGTCAAAATGTTGTTTGTGGTAGGGTGAAAACGCTTTGTAGCTGCTCGTTTCCTTGTTCCTCATAGCCTCAATAGCTAGCTGCCTTCATCCGTTTTATCTTCGAGTCATCTGTAATATTATATAACCCAGAAGGAATAATTCACCAGGTACTGACTTCCTAATATAGGGAGCCCCATAATAGGTGAAAACAGGTGTTTGAGAAAATGGTTAAAGAAAACAGAACGACCTAAAATTGTACCTATGAAACAAAGCTAGGATTTAAGATTACACTTAAAAGAGAACTGAGCATTAAACTAATTCAGAAAAATAGCTTACCTTCAACTGCTCAGGAGTCACAGGTTAGAGATAAGCAAACATTTCACAGCGCACGAAAATAAAGACACCCAGTCAGTACCGAAGTCTTGAGCAACTGACCGATTACAATGTGATTACAATTAATAACCTCATCTGCTTAATGACTTACATTCTTAAGCTCAGAGCGCAGAACCTCCTGGTATGAAATAATGCACTTCCCCACATTAGGAAACCTCCACATAATAGGTGACTTTTCCCTACTGACCTGCCTGCTACGAAAATGACAACTGTGACAACGGTGTAGGGTGCTGCGATGACAAACGTCCAGTCTGCGATACACAGAGCAGGAATATACGTGTAGCGAACTTTGTGGGATGTTTGTCTCCAACTCAGCTTTCATTTCGAAATTTCCTACACTTTCATAATTATCAATATTATCTATTGTGCAATAAGTCAGTGACGCCCCACGACTACTCAGCACTATATGGAAACCCTTGTATTCGTAACACATGCAATATTTAACCTTCTATCTGTAGATACCAGGAAATTAAAAAAGCACAATAGTAAACTTTAGTCTATAAATCGTCATCCCATTGTGTTGACTGCATCAGTTTTCAAGTGTGAAGACGGAATAACACAACGTTTAAGAATTATAGGTTCAGATATTTACCATAATACTACATGCTTCGGCAGACTTGTGTGGCCACCATCGAATAGCTTACAAATCCGTACAAACAAAGTGTGACTCAGGACGACGCCTCGTTCTAAGCTACCTGATGGTGGCTACACAAGTTTACCGAAGCAAGCAGCAGTGTGGTAAACGTATCAACATTTTTTATAGGAGCCATCCCGCTGTGTTGTAAAACTAACCAAAATATCGTTCAGTCAAAACACAGTAATATATTCAATAATGTAAAGTTGCTACTACATGTTTCGGTTACAAGTAACCATCATCAGGCAGACATTTCAGTACATGGACATGATATGTTCAGTGCCACAGTATGGTATCCCATATTGTTTATATTTGCTGTGTAGAATATAAACATATAATACTTAAACGTTATGCGGTGTGCACAATTGAAAACCACACTTCAGTCTGGCAGTTTGTAACTATAGGCAAAAAACACCGACAATATACAAGCCTGCATCCGCCAATTTGACGTAGGCCTACGCTAGCCAAAATCAATTCGTATCCTGAAACTCGTGGCCAGTTTTTGTAGCCAAGTTGACGAGAACTCAGTACGCTGCTTGAAACACTTGTCTTCCGAAATTTACAGTTTCACATGAACCATTAAAGCAATTTCGTTCGTATCCATTTCCTACGAAAAAAATGAATCACGTAACTACAGTATTCGTGACAATCTAAAGCCCTGCAGAGCTCCAAATAAGATTGATTCCACTGAAAACAGTCATGTGGAAGACAGGAACTTCTCACAGAACAAAATCTGTGCCTCTGTACGATATTAAATGAGGTCATTTTGTGCACGGTTAGGTTAGATTAGAATTTATGTTGGCACTCTTAACTGCATTAGCACGCTAGCCAACTCAGGAGTCGTTTGTATGAGATGGCGTTCCTTCGAGACCACACGGCCAACTCCACAGAAACAAATGTTTCTTGTCTGGAAAACATGGCTTGAGCTAATCCAACGGGACAAGAGTATTTGTTATCAAGAGTCCTCTTCCTCCTGACACTAATAGTGAACGTTCAGTTCCTGGTTCAATACGACGCTTTAAATATACAAAAGTGTTCACAAGAATACTAAGTACTAAGATCTTCAATTTCTGTCTTTTTTACCACTGTCTCTCTACTTTATTCGGTTTATTCCTCCTCCTTTTCCTCCTTTCGCTCGTTATACCTCTCTTGTTCCCCCCTTTTCCCTTTCTTCTTTTAAATACACAATTTCCTTCCTTCAAATCGGGGGGGGGGGATCCACCATTTCGATGGCAAAAGGCCACAGTTGATTGCTCTTGTTGTGGTCTAATTTGCGCTGCGTGTCTAAGAATCACAATAAGTGCTATACATAACGGCTGAAATGATTGTGCAATTTTTGTAATTATGTATGTGTACAAAATTTACAAATGTGGCCGAGGGTCGCTCAAAAAAAATTACAAGAAACTGTACACAATACTCTCTTGCTTGGGGGTTTTTACCTTTTGTACATGTTGTATTCTAATTTGTCTCGTTTGTATTGTTGTTAGTTTTAAGTTGTCTTTTGTGTAATTTTTGTTGGTTGACCGTGTGTATTGTTGTAGTTGTCTTGTGTGTGTTGTTGTCATGTGTATTTGTTGTACTATGTGGGCATTGCTGTTTTTTTTACTTTAGATGCCGGACTGCTGGCTAGAAGTCAGTATTCGGAAGGTCCTGAGACCAGCCATCTCGACACAAGGTTTTCTTGGTTTCCTTGTGCCTATAAGCAAATGCTGAGATGGTTCCCAAGATTCCAAGTTGCCACTACATGCTTCTCATGTAGCCCTCCCGACTTAGATTTAATAGTAACCAATTTCATGTTTTGTTTACATGTAAAATAACCACTGCCATCGGGTAACAACCCAAATGCAGTAAATAATAATAATAATAATAAGCACAAACTGGTTGGCCGCATGCTTGCTTCTCTCTTTCAGATCCTCCCGTTCTTCCCTCCGCTTCTTCCAAACGCCCTTTTCGCTTTTAATTTTTTCTGCCTTCTCCTTCTTTTGCTTACTTTCTGCCATGAAATTGTCCAGTTCTTTCCCTCCTCTACTTCGTAATGTTCTTCCTTTTCCTTGTTTCTTTCTTTCCTTCCCTACTTTAAATTTTCTTCTTCGTCCTTCGTTTAACGCTTCTCGTTACAATCTTCATCCTTTTCCTTCATACCTTGCTTTAATTCTTTTCTTTCTTCCGTTTTTTACGTGTACTTTTTAAAACCTAGAACAAAATACGCCTCTATAAGATATGGAAATACTGTTTGTATAAGGCAGAAGCAAGAGAGTTCTAGCACAAGGCATGCTCTGCAGTAACGAGTATTCACACAAGGAACACCGAAGGAAGCCGCCAAGGTGGTGTTCAGGTGCCAGTACGAATAGCAATCGCAGACCAGACGTGGAGGCAGAGAAGGATTGTTACTGAAGATCAATACCATTACAGATACGTAAAATCGCAGAATGCAGAAGTAACTAGTGCGAATGTGTTCAAGTGCCTGAGGAAAACAAGTCGAGGTAGGGGGGGAAAAAAAGGAATGTTTGAAGACACAAAACAAGGAATGGCCAAAGGAAATTTTAATGGGGACAGACCACGCCAAGCAGGGGTAAACACACGTAACACTTCCCGTAGCATTCTGCCAAACTGTATATTACGTGTTTCGCTACCAGTACTAACCAGTTCGTGTTTGCAGAGGAGAAGGACTGAATTCTCTGTGAGGTAGGAAATAAATTTCTATGCATAATTTAAAGGAGTGACAGTCTTAAGAGAAAAGAATAAGTGATCAGTATGGCTACCATTGCTTTCAAAACGCGCGAAGCGTTTCTTCTGAATCATTTGAAACTGCAAATGTCCGTAGTGGTTCCTAGGTTGAACATGGACACAGTCTGTCACAGCCAAGCCGAATTTCGAGTGGATGAAATTATTACAGTCATACTGAATTATCAGCACACAGTAACAACTTCGTTCTTAATTAAAACATCCCAATAATAATACGCAATCATAAATTATTTAACAGAGCAGGACAAGGACAGCTGTCCACTGTGTTGAAATGAGGGACAATCACTCCAAACACTGGACCGTCAGAACTGGGAAAATTACGTATTGCCAGTCACCTTTCGGGGCGGATGTCAGTTTTGTGGTTCTTACGGCGGTGAATGTAAAGATTACGAAGTGTCTTCTGGGATGTGACACAGTTTAGTCTAACAGATGGGTAGCGACCTTTCGGGAGGACCTGCTACCGCCAAATTAAAGAAGAAGGTTTTTTCTACTCTCAAGATGGAGGCTGCAGTTTCATCAGAAAAACTGATATATATATATATATCAAACTATACTGCATTATATGCCATAAAACAATATGGCCTAATTTTTCGGGCGGTTCACTGTACGTGCATTACATACATACAAAGGAAGCTACACGAGACGCGGAACGAGGCCTGCTTACTTCAGATTCTGTCCGTTGCTTTTGTGCTGGAGACACACGGATTACGATGCTAACAAGGAAACGACGAGGAAAATAAATAAAAAAGAAATAAGGGATAGTAAGGCAGAGAGTGATTACACATTGGAACACAAGAGGTAGCCATGGCAGCAAGCGCGCAGGGAATACTTTGTTCTGTCACTTCGGACTGGTGTTCAAATTCTCAGTAGGAACTATATAAGGTGCGGGTACCACCATTATTCTGTTTCCACTGGCCCTTCCACGTGTCCTACTGTTTCTTGACGCCTCTCCAGAACACTGAAACTGCGAAATCTGCCAAATGGAAAGAAAATGTATCTCCAAGTGGAAACCAAACACACAGACATCTTCCACCATTTCCATCGAATTCTGTACCATTCCACTATATGAAAAACGTTGCCTTATGTCACAGCAGTTTTACGTTCCACTTTTACCGCAGGAGCTATCAAATGCAAGCCGCACTGTCCCATGCATATCGACAAAGTACTTCGGATGCGGACTATGAATACTGTGCCAGTGGTAGGAATGAAGGAAGAGATGAACACAGTGTGTTCTTTGCCACTGCATCTGCTGCGTTTGAAATGCAGGTCCTCACGGCTTAGTTACGGATCTGATGTTGAGCAAAACAGTCAGCGGTCTCATTAACGCGACAGGCTTCATTAATGTTACCACTAGCGAAACAATGACAGCTCACGTGACCAAAAAGCAGCCTGTGTCGGATACAGGTCAGTTTTGGGCGCGTTTGCATAGACGCGTGATTAGTTGTGTCATGTCCGTCTGTCTGTTCGCATGTATCAGTGCGGTTCTCACTGGAAGGATATCCGTGAAATTTAATACGGGAAACTTTTATGAAAATTTGTAAATAAAATCCAAATTTGGTTTAAACTGGTCAAAACTGAGCATTTTACATGATTATATAAGTTTCATTGTTGATGGCAACATTAAATTCGTCATAAAAGCACTCTTGTGCAACATTCAGTATTTTGATATTGTTGACATTATCGAGTAGCTCAACAATACACACCGCGAATTGTTACGTTTCCACTGAAGCAGTGGTTGCGCCAACATGCCACATCTTTCAGACTGAGAGATGACGTACACTACAGGATCTCAGAATTTAACTTCCAACCACAGCTACTACTCATGAGTTGCTAACGACGCTATATCTACTGCAGAAAGTACTTTGCACCGAAAGGGATGTGAACACGATCACTTCCGTTGATTGCCTGCACACCGAATAGCTCTGTGACGTCAGAACAATACTGCAGTAAACTAAGCTACAAAACAATTACGAATTAAGCAGATTTAGAACAGTATTTCCAGTGTATCGGTACAATCCTTGTTGTTACACAGGTGCTTTGTATGATGTCTCAGTAATCTTAGATTTAACCAAACAGTGTTCACATGCAATACTAATTCATTCAGTGCGTAAAATGTTATAGAAAGTTGTGTGGAAATACATGCACTCCGAAGTGATTATGAACTTCAGAGAATAACATGGTTCGTTTATTAGCTACGTGGCTAGTGAAGCAAGACAACATTCAGGTATGCGCGACTGCGACAGTGCGTACGCCAATAACGTGTGACGCAGTCATTCAACCCCTGTACCAGAAAAAAAGAGTAATTAAAACCATAACGTCTCTGTTTTTCTTTAGTGTAGTCCTACATTTTACAGGTTTTTAGATACGTGTGGTGTAGTTCCTTATTTTATATTGCCTAACAACTAAATGTGTGGAATTAATTACTGGCCGATATCGGTGGACACGGTCTTCGGCCGCTGCAGGCAACGGTCGTTGACTCAACCCCCCGCCCCCCAACCCAAAAGGTCATGCATATCAGTCCGCATTTCTCCGTGTTATGTATTTTATGCTGCATTTTGATATGCTGATTCCTCCTACAAGTTCAGTTCAAAACATTGGAAACAGGGCAGACTGTGCAGTTCGTGAAAATAGAAAAGCCGAGGGGAAAGAAATGCGTTAATCGAATTAAATCCCCCTTTATTGTCTGTCTTGAAATCAGACATAAAAAAGTAAGACGAGGAAAAAGAGTAAGGATCTTCAGAGTTCCACAAAGTCTTATCAGACGTGAAAGCTTCTTGAACTCTTGGTTACAGATGCGTTTCACAACAAACACAGCGCAGCTATCCAAACCGTCATTCATTTCTATCTGCATTTTTGTCGATATTGCTCTGAGTTACTTAGAATGAAGGATCTACAACATTTCCAAAACAAACAAATCACTCTACTTTGCAATGCTGCACACTCAAATCCTTCCAGTACTGGAAGGAAAACTGATGATATTCAAAACAGCTGTAAAAATTGTCTGACATCCACACATTTGTGAAACATTCGGAAAAAGGCAAGGCAGAAAACTGCATTCTATGGAAATTAAACATGGTAAATGGCGAATGTAGAGACGAGCGTCATTATCACCAAGACAAGTACAGACCACATCTGATGACAACACGGCCGGATTCGTGGCCACAGACCACGAATCCGGCCATGCAATCACACATTTCAGTTGCTTACAGACATGCCGTATTCGGTTACATTAGTTATTACAAGTGCATATGATCCAAGCATGTAACAAGAAGTCTGTTGAGGTGTTTTGCATGCACTAAATAAATCCCTGGACTTGGCAGGTCGTACATTTCAAACTGGAACACGGCCTTTCAAGGCGTTTGCGTATTTATGCACTGATGCTCAACACACCAAGTACTAAAAGCTCTCTCCTACATACATTTTAAAGGTGCAGTATTAAGACAGTATTCAACGACGTCCTATAACGTTACTGCGCTGTGTTATAGGGCAACAGGAGATATATGACCTCGTAATTAACCTGACTGCAGGGCTGCAGGGACGAAGCTACTGGTGTGGCTGAACAGCGACGTGCGCTGCCTACTGTGTGGAATTAAACCATCACGGAGCCTTCAGAGAGTTACCGAAACAATAGATCTGAGTTTTCCTATCTAGACGCTCTTGTACCGACACAACGGTGGTCTATGTTCTTCCGTCATGTCTGACGGCTACTGATTTCGTGACAATATTCGCTAGGTTCATGTAGCTACGGTAGATTCTGACTTGCAGTAGGTACGGACAGTCTTCCTGCCATTTAAAGGCAATGTAATATATTAACAGCCTATACAATGCGGCTCACAAATAAGCGGGTTTCTTACACTTACTTGAAAATCGACCAGCCGCTTCATTCTGTGGTATTCTTTCTTCTGTGATGCTAAAAAAATCGGGCCTACACCGCCTAATTCTTGAGTGTTCTACATAACACACAATCAGACACACACACCCGGAAGGATTCCTCTACACGAGTGATCGGCTCGTCGCAAAGGCCGCTACCACCTACACAAAACAACAAACAGAACAGGCGATCGCACGTGTACTTAGCAGGATTGAAACTCACGATCCCAGATATCAAGCGGCTGCAGACCCACGCCTTAGACCGCACGGTCACCACACAGGCAGCGATTTTCAAGTGCAGCCACCGGATATGTACATCTTCTTTACGTTTACGTGAATTACGCATTTGAATGTCCATTACTCAGACCCCAAAGTCATCTTTTAAGCTCCCTGCTGGTCTCTTTGTAAACTATTCGCCCTGCAGGTTAGTACTTCACATTATATTCGAGCAACTGTAGTCCTACCTCCGTGGCCTTTCGGCCGCCCTTTCCTGGCGGGAGGGGGGTTAATGCATACAGCGGTAGCGTAGCTACGCTGTATGCATTGGCGGACAGGACGAAATGGAGGAGCATGAGTACGTTGCTAGTACTGTATGCTGTAGCATACTGTTGTGCGTGTGTGTGTGTGTGTGCACGTACGTGCGTCTGTATGTGTGTGTGTGTATATATATATATATAAACTTAGTTGTAGTACGTCTCCCTTAAATACAACAAATACACAGATGTTATTTAGAATTACAATTACACAATTTTACTACGTGTCTTCGGAATAGTATAAAATTCGGACACTTCAAGACCTAATATCTATATACTCAGAATGAACAAACATCTAAGTAATAACAAAACATAAGTAACGGAAGCCAAAATCCTCGACAGCAAACAATGGTGCCATTAATATGAATCATCGCTACAAAAAAAAAAAGAGAGACTTCAATAAACTACACACGTCAGTCAAAGGTAACAAGTTCGCAAAACCACCGCAGACAGCCAACGCAACCAAAGTGGCATTTGCATACATTTCATCTTTGTGCAGTGTTTTGTACATTTTCTTCTTTCGGAGTGCAAGGCGAGGCTTAACAGTCAATCGAAATAGCAACAAATTGAATAAAAGATACTTCTGACGATTAATGCCGTAAAACAAATGGAATCACTACGAACCCACTCGGACGGTTCACAAGCAGCACACTTTACTCCCTTCATGTTCAGTAATAAAAACGAAACCATGAGAAAAACTTAACACAATTCGAATTGGAATATTCGTGTGGTGAAGAATTAAAATTGCATTCTCGTGGTACTGAAATCCATTAAAGCTCGGCTCGCTCGCATTTATACTGACTAGATGTGGTGTATTAATACGAACATAACCAGGGTTTCGGCATGCTTTATTAAATCCTGTTACAGTTCATCAGAACCGTCATTATTCAAAGGGCAGTAAAACACAAAATCCAGGAGTTATTACGCGGTCATAGGGCATCACACCCACTAAAGTAATAAGTACGCCATTGTTTCCCAACACAAAAATTCCATAAATTTCGATCAGTCGCCTCTGTTTTATTATTACTATGTCCGCATGTCCCTAACTAGTCTCGTCTGTGATTCGGTTGGGCTGAAAGAAATCGAAGCTTTTTTTTTTGTTGCATTTGTACTGGCCGATATGCAAAAACGTTTTATGGAATATGCGATATAAAACTCAATATACTTATCGGCAGAGAATGAACTTGTAACGGTGCTGTGACGTAATACCTGCTATTGGTACTGTAGCTGTGGGAGATGACATTCGTTAAGTTGTCTGCATTGCCCCACGAACCTCAAGGATCATGAGAGGGAAAGACCTGCTAAAGAACCCATGTAGGCTGAAAAAACGTTTAGTGGCGTTAAGGGCCGAGAGAATTAAGAAAATAATCTTCATAGATGACAGTCACGAAATGAAAGTCATTAGACATTGTTACATCTTCTAACGTACCACACCACACCCGTAAACAGACTCATATGATCACAGAAAGTCTATGGTAAAGTAGCGTGTAATGCTATATGTAAGGTCAAGCAGTCCCGTTACAGGTCTGGAGTGGCCCAGAGGATACCAGGAAGTTAAGGTTCCCAGATTTCATGAAAACGGCACAGGATGGTGGTAAAGTTGTCAGCCTTACGCACCGGCCGCCTTTACCCCCAGGATGTGCTCCTGGTACTTATTTCTGTTAGAGGCTGAGTCGACCCCAGGGCCATATTGCGATCGGAAGGATTTTATGTCAATGAAAAATTCCAATGACACCACCTGGGATCGAACCAGCGACCATCCGATTTGTAGCACAGCAGCTTAACCACTGTGCCACCGCGGTCCCCCAGTGCTGTATGTAACCTCAAAAATTAGCATCGCTACCATCCTTACCATTAACCAAAACCAAAAATGTTTGACGTACAATTTGTGGATGCAGATGTAGTTCAGTCGTCATGTCGTTGTTTCACAATACACAAAACAGTTACTTTAAAACAGCCGCAAACCATGCTAAGACTTATTACTACATCAAACGTCATGATTCTACAGGTATGCACTGTGCCAATATTTTCGCTACCATCTCATAAACATGTTGGTATTACTGATACTATAATATCAGAATGTGAAACTAAAGAGTCACCTTTAGAGGTAATACAGCCACACTCATTTACATGATCATCCGTTAATCGGTTGCTAAATTTTATAATGGGTCAGCCATACTGCTATGATCCCATTAGCCTGTCTTTCCCTTTTGTGATTAAAGAAACCTAAAAAGAACGGAAACTTCTGTATACAGGTCTACATCCATTTCAGTCACAATATTCAGCAACGTCAGTGTTTATGATAAAATAATATCCGCTTGCTTAAATACATTTGCGACCCATATGTGCTAGCATAGAGTCTCAAAATGCAGCAGGACAAACCGAAAAGACATGAATAGCGTCTGTGGCATGTTTACAAGTTTCCTAAGCCAAACCTTTACACTTGCTTAAAACTTTGGATGCAAAAAATGCGTTTGGTACTCCGTGCATTACTGTTTGAAACGCTGTATTCTTTGGGAAGGATTTTTCCGTGTCGTACACACTGACAACTGATTCGAGACACACTACGTAGCAATTCAGTAGACGCCTCTGTCTTAGGGCTGAGTACACTGCCCTTTGCATGCTGAAACGTAAAGTAACTCACGTCATTGTTGCTGTAGGTGGGGGTGATCGGTCCGTCACTTGCTTCCCATTTATTCGCAATTCGGATCGTCTCGGCAGTTTTCTGTTGGATGGACTTAGTGTCATCCAGAAGTGTCAGCTCGTAGAATTCCTGGATATCTGCAACACAAGTACGAATAATACACTCACAACGGCGAAAAAACAGTGCAGTAAGAACACCCAGGATATTCGCTCCAAGTCTGACCGATGCTTTCTTTTCACAGGATGCAATGAAGTGGCACTATCGTCGTTACAGTTCAAAAGTTCTGCTCCGATGCTTCGGAACTGATGTTTAGACGTCACTCGTTAGTGATCTGGATGTGAATATGTGAAAAATGGTTCAACAGGCCGAATAAACTGAACAGGGACAAAAGGAGAGTCCTGCAAGCAAACCAGAACTCCGACAAGAAAAGAGGAACCATTCAGTTCTGCCTATCACATTCCTATCGGTCTTGCATGTTGTGTCGCGGCTGCCAATCACACTCGATGTACGAAGTTTAAATGTGACCACGTCGATAACGATGAACCATCCAAAACATGGCCGTTTAGTACATTAAACATGTCACCCTCCGCAGCAAGCCATTAAAGTCCTGCGATACGCAATGCAGTTATGGCCATGACTGAGAATTTGGACATTTTCCATCGCCTCACACTACAAACCCACGTTTCGGGGGCTGAATGTGTCTCCGTCTTCAGATGAAATATGACACGGGAGGACCTAATTCCGTGAGCTGGCTAGGAATGGTTATTCCCCTGAGTGTCTTCGACATTCCTAAAATCGACAGAGCGCGTTTTTGCACCAGACCATTCTGAGTAACAAGTTCTTCTGCAAAACATTTTGCAAGTTAGCTATAAAAGAATTACACAGACGCATTTCTCAATAACTTTACCGTTACTGGAGATGAAAGGACGAGACATAACAACAAAGCTTAAGGCTACGCCATAGTTCCTTCTGGCATTCTGTTTTTTTTTTAACTCGTGCAAGAATGAACTTACAAGATTTCGCAATAGACCCCGTGTTTAAGAGATTATATTTGACACACGTAGAGAAGAAAACCAACTAGATGTAACTGAATGATTTATTGCACTTATAATCTGCTCAACATGTTTCGGGCAATTATATGACCATCATCAGGAGCTCGAGACTATGGTTGTGTTATTACCGCATATGGTGTGTAATGCCTTGGTTGCTGATGCCCTGCTCCTGACCGCCGACCACCAGCAACCAAGGCATTACACACCATATGCGGTAACAATACAAGTATGGTCTCGAGCTCCTGATGATGGGCATGTAAGTGCCCGAAACATGTTGAGCAGATTATAAGTGCAATAATGCATTCAGTTGCATATAGTTGGTTTTCTTCTCTACGCTTATACAACGATGCACGGACAAACATAACATCAAATTTACATTCGACACATTTGATAGTGTTCTATTTGACCTCGGAGCTTTCCGTATAATAGACGAGACCAAATGAAAAGTATTTAAGGACGCTAACATGAAGTATCAGAAGGTGCCGTCTACACATTTCATCTTCGAAACACGTGACGGCTGGAAACACACTAGAAGGTGTGGGGTGTACATGACTCTCAATAGTCAGTCCACTGCACCTCTTATACCTGTAAACGGCAACCAAACTGCTTAGTTTGTTAGAACGATTACTACGCTGTAGGTATGCGGGTATTGTTGTGCATTCTACCTTCCTTCGCCGGATGATACATTACAGTAAGCACGAAATGTTATGTGTTCTAATGCGACCGCTACGAATATATTTCTACACCACCAAGCTTTGGCACCACATAATGCACCCCGAGAATAAAAATATCCATCCCACACTCCCACACCATCAATTCTCTTTCCTTATATCCCCACTTTCTGTGCGTTTCTTATTCAAAATCCTTTTAAAGCCTACTCCAATTTCGAATGTCTGCCGTCTTGAAATGATATGTTGGGGCCCGGCATAATGTAGGGCCAAGCCGTGAAGCATGTGTCAGACTGCAGAATCCGATTCTGTCCTCATTTTTCAGAGACTTTTTACTGCAGCTGGTAGAACGCTATGCACAGCAGCACTGGCAGATCGCTACAACTGAACTCATTAATTTAAGCCACGGTTCTTAGCGGAGGTTCCGGATAAAAGAATTTTAAAGTGAGCATAAAATCGCTGCTCAAATTCAACAACCATGCACCTAACTGGCTAAGCACAAGTTAGTAAAGAAATTAACTACCTTAATCTCTTGTAAGGATAAGCAATGCCGAAAATTAACCTCCCTATTCGGCTCAATCCCGAGTCAGTTTAATCCGACTTAATCTTCATACACGAAATGAGAATCACGTTCTTAACACATAGCCACGTACAAGTATGTACCGTTGCCATTCCCGGGCCTTTTGAAGAATAAAAGTCATATACATTTTAAGAAATGATTCAGTCCGTGTGTCACAGATAACAGTATGGTGCCATTAGAGGACCAGTCGGTTAATTCTGTATAACGAAATAATGGATGTTTTTTGAGATAGCCATAATGAACATTTAAATGCACCACTCGTAGTTTTTCTCGCTAAGCCAGGATGATGCATGTACTAACCACCAGGCTATAAAGGCCACGACATGTTTGCTGCATAACTGCTGATTAAGAACGGACATAAGTCTTAACGACGACCGTTCTCTCTACGAATGAAGTAGCTCGGCCCCCGCACACATGTGGCACACAAATGACGTGTGGCGTTAGCTAACACTTAGTCTTAAATCAAATGGCTTAAGGAGCAGCATTTAAACAAATAGCCATTCAGGATTCGTGGGAACGAATCAGAACTCCATACATGTCAGCGAACCCGATCAAGTAACACATGAGTGCATGTTCGGATAACTCATTCTACAACAAGGAAGAGAAAACATGTATACTGCAAAGCAAGGTCCACTTGTTCGTAACTCGTTGTTTTCGAACTACGAGCCTAAGGTTAAAACTTTGCATTTTACTGCAATAATAATAATAATAATAATAATTTATTATTATTATTATTATTATTATTACGTTTAAGCAGGGTATTTACAATTATATGCAAGTAACAAACCATGTTGCTAGGGTATATAGTGATGCAGCGGTCATGTGTTTACAATCTGTGCTACATGTAATGTTATTTCGCACGTAAACAAGTTTTGTGCTTTTACATTAGTACTTTCCGAAGTACGTGTGCAGTGCACAATATGACTCTTATTTTCAGATCCTTGGTTTCATTATTATTATTATTATTATCTGCCTTTACAGCCTTATGGATGCTGTGTTAGCACCTTAATGCTACAGAATTAAACTGAAGTAAATTAAAGTGAATTATTACATTAACCTTTTGATGCCTAGTGTCAACTATAGTGGTCGTACCGCACCGCTAACCTCTAAAGTTACATTTTATATATTTATTCAAGAAATATAGGTACTGAATATTTTAAATATGGTATATGCTCTCCGTTTTTTTCTCTTCAAAATGCAGTTTGTTTCATAATTCTAACGTATTTGGTTCCTGTATTATTCACATTTTATATACAGGGCGTGCTAAAATTAAAAAAATAATTCCGGCGCCAAAA
>Ga0123352_10001415_pt1 | contig 31804 bp, 9 predicted proteins | sample TergutLab28metaG_FD_89700 | JGI IMG/M metagenome (GOLD analysis project Ga0123352, IMG submission 89700) | Labiotermes labralis P1 segment gut microbial communities from Petit-Saut dam, French Guiana - Lab288 P1 | ecosystem: Host-associated > Arthropoda: Insects > Digestive system > Gut ...
TGCGGTTACAGTTTTTAGTACTCCTGATGATGGGTGCTGTGACACCCGAAACATGTAGAGTGACTTTGCAGTAAATAAATATCTGCATACTGTTGCATCTGGTTGGATTTTTATTAACATTCTGTCTTCACCTTTTTTCATTCTAAGAAGAAGGTCTTCATGTCAAGTACCCGTTATTCTTGACAGATTTTAATGAAATTTTAATTTTCCCGATAGATTTTCGAAAAATACTCAAATATAAGATTTAACGAAAATAAATACAGAACTTCTACTAGGCATTAGTAGGGTTGTCAGTACAGAAGTAAGCACAGGGAAACCTCGACATTTCGTTTTACAAGACAGAACTGTTTGTTCCCATGAACCCTAACATTTTCAAGGAGCCGGAGTGCCCTCAATGATAGTGTCACGAAGCACTCAAACAGAAGACTGAAGGGCAAAAGAGTACTGACAAGACACATGAAAGATATGATGACAGAACAGAAGAAGAAAAAAACAGTGATGCAGCTTGCATTTTCTGTGAAGAGTTGTTTGCCGATTTGAAAACAGGACGGGCTGGTGTAGGTGCATGAATGTAAGGGGGGCTCAAGAGGGCATGTGCAAGTATTGGTGATGGAGTTGATGATTACGTTTGTGGCTTTTGAAGGTCGAACAAAGCAAAGCCTACCGCTTTTACATTTAATACCGTGGATGATAAGTATTCTGGCTAACAAAGTGTTCTATAACCTATAATCACATGTTTTCGTTCACTTTTCATATGCACTGTTCTACACAACCGCTTGGGTAAAATAGGGTACACTGCAAGACCAACAAAAGTTTGTGTTCTTGTTGTACTGTTCCAAGTACACTGCACAATAACATCAGAATATGAACGACAAATATGCACGTACTACCCAGTTTAAAAAAATAATTCAATAATTCTCCACAAGTGATGAGGTTTCCACTAAGTACATTCTTTCACCCTACTTAGCACATGTTTAAGACTCATCTTCAGAATGCGGGAAAAATTACCTATAATACAAATGCAGCTAATAAACTCTTTAAAGTTGTGGCACTAACAAGCAAAATTTGCGTTCATGAGGAAATTAAACTAATTTACCTGTCTCCTATGCAAAGATACACTGACAAAACTACACAAAACTTTAGCTGGAATCCTTGTATAGGCGATACGATGATATTAAAAAGGATCTTAAATACACTGGATGGAAGGGTGGAAAATGCCATAATTGGATCAGGATTGGAAGCAGTGGTATGTTCTTGTGAATACGGCATTGGAGATCTGGGTTATGTATGATGGTGACCTCTTTGTCTAGCTAACTGCTTTGTAGTGTTAATTATGGTTTAAAGTTATTTTAAGGAAAACATGGAGTTCCATTTCTCCAGCATGAAATTTGGATTTTTATTATACAGAGGGGCAAACTCATATTTTTTTAAAGGCACGTTTAAAAAATACTGATGAATGTTTTAATAAAATTTAAAAAAATGACTTGTACATGCAAATTATTTACCATTAAACATTTTAAAATTATCACATTACTGTCTCACTCAAAATTATTCTAGATATATGTATGGGCATTCTTGACTAAAAATTGAAATTTTTTATTTCTGCTTATTAGAAAATACCTAGCACAGCTTCATCACTGAATTCCCTCTGCGGTTTCTCCTTGGTTAATGATTTCACCAAATACTAGTCCACAAACTTTAATGAAGTGCAGCACCATAATTACCTGATCACCTGTAATGACAGTATTAAAATACTGTATCATACAATGGTTGAATACATACCATTGAGAATGGCAAACAGGTTAACTTTCACAGACTGATACAGTAAACTATGTTGCAACAAAACACAAGTGTATAGAACACACCTGTCAGTTCGTTAATGTCTTAATCTGTAGCTCTTAAGCCATAAACTGGCAAAATAAATGGGTAAACCTACAAATTCTTTGTTTCATTATTACATCCCAAAAAAAAATCACATGAATTTTTAATTCCCTCATTGTTGTAATCATTTTAAACAACTGTCCTTTAACTACATATACATCCTTGGTACCACATATGGATGACTAACCAGCAAAAGAATACTTCCCACTCCCACTTTTATAACTGCATTCTATGAGTGAATATCCTTGTCTGCCTATTGTTAACCTTGTATAACACCAAAACATACACAGATCATAATCAGTCACATGATAACAACAATGATTCATCAGCAACTAAGAAAGTTTCAGATCAGTGTGCTCAGAGATGCCATCTTAATTTTTACTACTACGTAGCACATAAGGTCAGTAAGAAAATCTAGATAATTCTGTCCTTCATTTTAAATGATAAAACACATTTGGTCACAGGCATAAACTGGGTCAGTGAACAGTTTCAAGGTATGATACAAAATACACAGACACTACTAAGCTGCATGTGTTAGGAGTAAAAATACATTTTAAAAAATTAATACACAATGTTAGGTTTACAGTCATGAACAATGAAACATGCCAACATCAGTTTGTTCCATCTTCCATATGAGTGGGAGATGGGGAATAACACATTAATTCATTGTAAAATAACAAAGACTGAGCCTCCCAGACTCAGCACAAGTCCAAAGAGGAACCTTCGAAGTTGAATCATTGATCCTGTTGATGACTTAGTCACTTTACCATGCAATAAACAAGACACCTTGCCCAGAGACACCAGACACAAATGCACAATGTAATTTCTCACCTGAATATTCCTGATCATCACCACACATCAGAAACCTGATTTTAGGTTTACCTCAACAGTCGTACTGCCTTCCACATTCTATGTAACTAACAAAACAGAAAACTTGTTATTTCTAGATTATACTACTGACAATGGATAAGCTGTACTCATCTCTAGCTTATCTGCCTTGTCCTTGTCCTCTCCTGTATGTGTAAATACTAATGTTATTATCATTAGATTAAGCATTACTGTTACATTTGGAAATTATACACTTAAATTTATGGGACAATTTCCTCTAATACAATGTGAAATATATTTTCAGGATGCATGATCTCCAAGCCCGCTTAATTGCTGCTGGATTCTCTGATGTTGCATTCCGCATTATTAACTCTAAACTGGCCATCAATGGAACTGAAGGATTTGCTATTCTGAAAAACATGTCAGGAGACATTCCAGTATTACAAGAGCCACAAGACATCACCTCTAGCACTTGGCAGTCCATAATGGAGGGAGGAATTGATCACATTCTTGTGATGGACAGGTACAAACTATAGTGTTACTGACATTTCATGATTTTACTGCAGTATAAATTAATTGTTGTGGTATTATGGGTTGTAAGTACAATACATAGTTCTGTAACAGAGTGTTGCTGGGAAACCTACTGCCTACATCTTCATGACACATTCCTGCAAAACAATGGTAACTACATACAAAACTATTTTGTGTTAAAACCTACACAACCACTACTTTATTGTTAGTTTAACCTACAAACTAACAAATTTAAAACAAGTCCACAATAATAATAAAGTGACTTTCCCAATTTTTTTTTGCAAAATATTACCTATATCCACAAAGTCAATTCCCAAGCTGTTTAATATTTTTACATGTATGGGAACCTGCAAAAAGGAAGAATTTGGTACACAAAGTATAACAATAACATCATGATTAGCAAAGCTGTAATTGCAAACAAATTCCTACAGTGGAACTTAAGTACATGGCCATATGCTTGTCACATTCACTAGCTTAATGACATGGGTTGGCAGTATATTTAAAGAATCTGCCAGTACTAAACTATACAGCACCAATGGCAGGTGAAAGATTACCAACAGGGAATGCAGTGGTGGAATTATAGACGATGCAGAATGACTTCAGGACTTCGAGAAAACACCTTTCTAGTGTCACTGTGTGCACTACATATCACACAAAAACTTATTACACAATACTACATCCAATAATGTATTTTAAACATTTTGAAGTTTCTGGTCAAATACATAATAATTAGATTCAAACTAAGCACAGGATATCCAATGTAATTAATAACCAACAACAATAATCATTATCTCTAATTATGCATGTACTGATCAGTGGTAATATAAATGAAATACCTGAAAGGTACTTAGTTCGGCCAAGTTTTCTGACAGGTTGCCCATGCCTTTCTGTAGTCCCTCCAGGTGAATTCTCAGACAGCACTCCAAATCCCACTTCCATTGCAATTCATCACTCATTCCCCATGCATATCAACTTCAAGGTTAATACAGCAATGTCAATGAGAAAAATGAATTCATCCCAGCAATCACACACAAGCCAAAAGTCCAAAGGGCTTTACCCATTAACTGAGCTATCACAACTAATTTTATTGGGAGAATCCCTAAGCAAATGTGATCATCAAGAAGTTCAAAATGCAAAGAGCTTGTAAGTTCTATTAAAATCATATAAAACATGTGCCCTCACTGCACTATTCTGAATACGGTTACAGGTGTGGACGACTCGTGTACCAAGTTATTTCACCATGGAGTCTGCTAACCTATCCTTATGTCAAGGCAGCCATCTTGTCAACATACAATGATGATCCATGTGGTCCATGTAATGTTACTCTCACAGTAAGTACAATACTAAAAACAAACATGTGAATATTAAGATGCTGCTCACTAGTAACATGATGCAAGCAGGTATGGAAGAATGTACTTATGTGGCAAATAAATTCATTTATGGAATTTGAGACACTATTCTCTGGAAAAGTATTTAAAAGGAGTCCCATGGATGGTGGATATGACAACATTAGAAGATCCACCCTTTAAACTTGGTGCTGAATCTTTCTTGAGTTGAACTGGCCCATGCAAACCAGCCTAAAGTGAAGGTAATCATTTGGTAAACACCATCAACTCCTGTGAGCATAATGGCTAGATAAATGGAGACAAATATAAGGACATATGCTGGAGATGCAAGTGTAATGGTTTGAGGGACTCACTGGGCAACATAGCTCTGATTGTAATTCTTCTGACTCATATTCAGGAAATAATACAATGTTATGACACTGTTATTCAAAGGCTAGATAATACAGTTTCCTCCACTACAGACATAATAATTATGCTCCCATGACATGGCTACATGTGAAAGACAGTATGCAATGATGTCATGTTGGTAATAAAGCTCTGCATTTTGCATCTTACCCCTTTCACTCTGAAGTTCAATAGGATCTGATAGAGTGCCCTCTAGCCCCAAAATTCAAACACACTTCTTCAAATGAATGTACAGAATGCAGTGACAAGTACTTTGTGCTTTCTTTAAGAAATCATGCAGATTATGTACTGTCAGTGTCATATAAAAGTTACAACTTTGAACAATCCACAGCCTTGAATACTAGAAATTTTTGTCACTTAATATTACTAATGACTCACAAGACAAGTACTTTCTTTGTCATTCAAGTATAAATTATTAATAATATACTCACTTCTACAGGAAAAAAGAAATAATATTGCTGAGACATCAACTACAGAGGGAACAACAACTTCAACAGACAAACTGAGTAACAGAACTCACAGCAATGCAACTGATATAACACTTACCAATAAAACTGAAACAATCATTGCCAACAATGTGGCTGAGACAACACCTGCCAAAACAGAGTCTGAATTAATTATTTTTAATAACACAGACAGTGAAAGCAGTAACACACAGACTGTGATGGAATCCATATTAAATGCAACTCCAACTGTAACGGAAAAAATTCTAATGCTGGTAACACAAGACGGTGCTGTGACAGGATGGAATGAATCTGATGTGCAAACAGGGCAACAGAATTTTACAGTTAATGCCCAGAAGACACAGAAAAACAAACATAATATGTCAAGCATACAGAAATTCAACATGACAGGTCCTCGAGATGGAAGAATATCTGAGGATCAAGTGGAGAAGATGGAATCTGAACAGCTGCAGAACCTCTCTGCTCCAGCACACTCACATCAAAGGATTCACAAAAAAAGTAACACTTATCTAGAACAAGGTGACAATGTTCCTGAAACAGATTCCTTGAGTGATACGCTGTTGCCTCTGAGTGAACAAAATGACGGCACTGTACCCATTAAGATAATCCTGCATCACCCACATGAACATCACTATGAAAATGGCAGAGTTGTAGGATACGAATATGTTGTGCTACAAACTGGGAATCCCACCTACCATGGCCACTTGGATGAGACAGTCATTCCACAAGAGGAAACCCCTTACAAGAATAAGAAGGGACTTGATAGTGCAGATGCTGACAAGCAGACATCACCTAGGAAACAAAAAGAAAAGAAGAAGCATAATAAGGCAAAGGTATCTACTTCTGGGGAAACAGGAGACAATAGTGAAAGCACCGAGGAGAAAAATGCAGAGAAGACACACCAACATCACCACAAAGGATGGAAGAAACAGAAAAGTGGAGAAAGGAAAGACTCTTATGACACAGAATCATCCACAGAAATATCTCAAGATATCAGAAAACATGGCAATAACCAAAATTGCACCAAACCTTCAGATAACAATACTATACACTTTCACAGAGAAAAAGGCAGACACTTCCACAAATCAGGACATAATGAAAAACATAAATTTATTCATATTGTAGTTGGTGACAACACCAACGGGACTGGTTCCAAAGAACGAACTTCCAAGGCTAAGGGACATAAACAACCACACATATCAACTGCAGAAGGAAGGAATGAAACCAGTGAAGGAATTATTGCAAAGAGTAATAACCAAGACAACAGCACCACCACTGAAACTATCACAGTTGAAATACACAAAAAGTGGCCTACTGATAAAAAAGGTAGATATGAACACCAAAACAGGATGTCTGTGACAGGAAAATTAAATACCAATCAATATCCAAACACAAACACCCAAAATGCTTCCTCTGCACAGCAGCCATTATTACCTCTGTCCACTGTGTGGCACAGAGCCCACAGACCTAATGATGAACATAGCAGAGATGATGAACTGCGTGAAACCGAATCACATGAACAACAACCAGTAACATTCAGACCACAACATGCTAACAATCCCAGTGTGGAAGATCCACTAAGGTCATCCATCATGACAAATAATAGTACAGACACTAGAATAGATGGGAAGGACCAAGATGTACAACATCTCAGTGTTCACAATGAACAATCTGTCAAGGTCGATGATACAAAGCAACCAAATGTAGGAAACACAACAGATGCACCAGCCACATCTTCAATGGAGGACAGCAGTGACAGTGAAAGACAAGGTGACGATATTATAGAACATTATAGTAAGCTATTAAAATGGGTAGATTATCCATTGTAACCACTCAGTTTACAATGACTATGTTATCAGAGCTGAATAAACAACCTAAAACAACAAATACAGTACTACAAATTTTATAGTAAAATTTGGTGACAAATTTTTGAACTACAATTTTGCAGAAACATAAAAATAATAGACAATACAGTGTATAAATTCTGTCCACAAATGTATGCATCTATGAAGAGATTAGGATTACATAAGACAGCAAACTTGGACAGAAGAATGATGCTGGATCTTTAAACAGCACAAATATGTTAGCAAAAATATGTGATAACAGAACGTCAGTAACTAAAATCCAATGTTTAATATTCCAATACGTTCTAAGAGCATGACTGCCATCTATAGCAAAGGGGTATATAGATGCAATATGAGCATACCAGCTCAACATTTATTGTTGGTAGAAAGGCATTCACCTTTCCAATCATTCTCATGGATTGTAAGAAGCATACATTTATAAGATAATACAGTTGTATGGTATCAAAGATGCCAAAGCACAGTCATCACAAACCCATTTTTTGTGTAATATCTGCAAAGTTTATCTCTACTGAACAATGAAGGGAGTATAGTCCATCATCATCCAACAACTTACTGTAGAGCAGATGCCATCATGGTTGCATAGCAACTGATAATGCTGCCAGCTTTCCAGTTCTCAGTCCGGTGATAAACAATACCCTCTGGTACATAGTTTGTGTGCCCAGAAAGATTACAGTTTGTAAATAAATGTGTAGTTAAATACAAACAGGTCTTTGCTGTCGTTTAGAAACTGAGATAAAAGACCTCTCATATTAACTACATACATATCTCATTAAATGACTGAAAATCTCTATAAATTTCATCTATAATGAAACTTGCAGGTCTTGTATTATGCATATTATTACTAAATATCATGAAGATACTTTACCCACTCCAAAAATTAGTAAGCAGCATGCCTCTGATACATGTAACAAACACAAAATTCATCAAGTTTAATGTTATTGAAATATGGTTTCAAGTTTAATGTTATTGAAATATTTGAAATTTGGTTAAACTTTATGAAGAACCTGTCAAAAAACAGTTAGCCATAATGTTGGGCAGGTTTGGATGCATCTCAGAACCAGAAAACAAACATTTCAATACATACATTAAATACTCTAATGTGTCTCAGTGCAATGTGCCGCTGTGTATTACAAACTGTACTAAAAATATAAATGAAGTTACAGAATATCTGATCTCATAATAAGGAAGTGACAACTAACATGTTTTGAAAGTGTATTTTCTTGCTCATTTGACATTCAGGGGACCATACATAGTGATATATTCTTATAATGAAAGCCAATGAGATGCACTATTTCTCATATTTATTTGATAAAGTACTCAACATGTTTCAGACAGGTCCACTGTCCATCAACAGGAGTATCTTAACACTGTACACACGCAATAGGTATTTGTCATGCTAGTTCTGTTGGCTGTCCGACAGCATCCCACGCTAGCAGACAGCCAACAGAACTAGCATGACAAATACCTATTGCGTGTAAACAGTGTTAAGATACTCCTGATGATGGACAGTGGACCTGTCTGAAACACGCTGAGTACTTTTATCAAATAAATTTGAGAAACTGTGCATCTTGTTGGCTTTCATTATAAGAGTATTTCTTGCCATGTTAGGTACAATGTTGCCAGAAGTATGTGTGAATACAGCCTTAGCCATCTTTCCTTTAAGGTTCTGTCCTTCTGTCCCCCTCCTCCTTTCTGCTCATTTTTCCAGTCCAACCTCTAAGGGGATTTGGAGACCTCTTCACTCTCTGACCAGCCTCTGGATCATTGACATCTAAATTTTGTTTGGTGTGGTGTTGTCTCAAAATCATGTTGCACTTTGGTTAGGAAGTGGCTGCTGGGGTCTTGGGCAGGGCTGTGAGTTCATTGCCACAGCATCATCAAGTATTTTCTGTTTTCTCTCTATATGTGCAGCCTTCTTTCGAGTTGAAGCATTTGTGTAATGAGTTGAAGTCTGATATGATTATTTGTTACTGGCATTACTTTCAATAGTATTAGCCAAGTGTAAGTACTTGTTTCTGTTCTCTTTGTTAAGATAAATATGTTAAGTTCACTTTGTATGACTGGTATGTGGGTGTTACGTTGTGTGCACCATCATCTCTCATTCCTTACACAAGGCACAAACAAGATATATCACATAGCTAATATCACACTCTGTATCCCTATTCCTCCACAGCAAACTTAATACCAGTCACCTCCTAACAACAAGCATGCAAACACCAGAAAAATCCGGCTCCAGAGCAAGTACGAACATCAATCAATTTATATACCCTATAATGTAGTGAAATTCTGAGAACAACTTTAGGTATAAGATTTAGAAAACTTTTCAAAATCAAGCTTTTAACATTGGACGAATGACATAAGAATTCTTACGTTACGGAATTCCACTCTTATGTCACACAGTAGACACTGTTTGTTGAAATGTAACTGCTATGAAGTAATTGAAATGTGAGATATTTGCTGATGGCCAGATACTTGGTTGACTGTACACCTAGACCAAGGTCAAAACAAAGAAACAGCATGACATACTTTCTGCAAGAGTAGTTATAGGTTCATTGGGAAACAACAATCTGATATGATGAAGTTGGGCAGAAAAACAAAACAATTAAGGTAAAAAAAGTTTGGGGAAGGAACATCACCATGAATCACTCGTAGAGATACTAGGAGAGGAGTGTCAGGTGCGTCACTATCTTCAAGGGAACAGAAGGAACCCCACAGCCATGAGGACCAACACAGTGCTGACAGTCCACACCTTCCAATCACACCTGCAAGGTAGGAACATTTACTTCTGAACTCACCAAGATCTATGGCAGTTCTGTTCAGCGATGTCATCTGGACTTACAGAACTGTCAGATTAGAGTTATAGGCAACCTCACTCCTTCTCTAACTAGTGTAACTAGTCTTTTTTAATATATCCTATGTTTTTGGAATTAACTGATACACAGTTGCTCTCTTGCTCTCAATGAACCACATACCCTGAGCCTAGTAAGAAAGGTAATTTTTGGTACTGATCTCTCACAGTTCCTGCAATATTCATCATTATGCATACAAGAGATGGTGGCACACTACTGGATCAGATCACCGGACTCTGTGTTCGAGAGCCTGATTCTTCACATATAGTGGCACCTCTGATGTTCCAAGACTAGCCTAGAGTACTGAAAGGTTGGACCCTTGTGTCACAACATACCCTAATAACATTCAAACTACTAAACTTGAGATAAGCTAATTAGCCTGTACCTACTACCATGAGAGACAAGACAGAACATTAGCACAATATTTCGTGCCAACCAAACGTAGCTATCAATGGATATCTTCAACATACCATGACACATCACAAAGACACCGAATTTTATTAGGATAACAAGCAGTTAGCACAACTACATATCTTCCAGATCGGATTTAAAAGACCAAATAGCCAATCATATTTACCACTAAATGACATATATACTGTATTTGTTCTTAAAAAGCTTCACTGACATGCATTTGTAACAGCAAAGATTGAAATTTCAATCTGACCTCCCATAACTGATATTGCAAATGTAACTTTGGTTTTTATCTGTTTTAATGGCCTGAGGAGGACCACAAGTGGAGCGTGTAGCCGTACATCCATACAATATAATAATAAAATTGGTTATGTTGATGGTAATTAACAACTATTATGCACATTCAAGTTAATTACATCCTTATGTATTACTATCATATAACATTTTGTGTTAATTTCACAAGTTATTTGTAGGTATTATTCAGTTTCATTCTTATATATTATATTCTTCAGTGCATTTTTATGCCATTGGAGAAGACTCCTTGGAAAGTCATGTATGAGAATTGGTTTCTTTTATGGGTCCCAGTAGCTGTCCATGGTGTCAGATTGCATACCTTTCTCTTCCTTTCCATTGCCATGCATGGGCAAGTGCAGAATGCTGTGATGTGTGTGTGAAGAGATGGATATCCCAGACACTTAAGAATGGCGCCTCATGGATGCCTAGAGTGGGACATTCCTCATATTCGACTCACAATCTCATCAGCAATCTGTATTGGATGCCACAGAACTGAGACTCCAAGTGGAGTCCTAGATAGTGGAGGCTCTAGCAAGGACACTTCAGGACATAGCACATGGCTGGTCAACTCTCACTACAGTGAAACCTTGGCTAACGGAGATAGTTAATTCCAGAATCACATTTGTTAGCCGAAATCTTCGTTAGCCAAAACGTGATTTCCCATTATGTTATAAGGCGTCTCACTACTCGCTATCTCGAACATAAACAACCCAGTCGGGTTGGTGGGTCTCCCCTATGTGATGTGGTCAGCACATTTCTTTGTCACACACATACAGATGGAAAAGATAAGCTCCTGGAATGGCCCGACCATTGATGTTTGCTGCTTTATGTTAGCGTGCGCATCCACTAAAACATTCGTTAGCCGAATCCATATTCGTTAGCCGAGTCCAAAAAACAGCAAAAAAAAAATCTTCGTTAGCTGAGTCCAAAAAAACAGCAAAAAAAATCTTCGTTAGCCGAAAAATTCGTTAGCAGGGTCACTCGTTAGCCAAGGTATCACTGTATTATGTGTGGTATAACACTGGTGAAGAGAGTTCAGCTACATGCACATTACATGAGGACACCTGACAATTATCTCTGGAAGGGACAATGTGCAGTTTGTAAATATCTCCCTCCAGATAGCACTTGTCCCTCTTGTCCTTCTTGCCCTTTTACTTAGCTACCTGACAATGACTTCGATCCTGGTGGGCAACCTGAATGGTAAAAATTCATGCTTGGGCTCTTAATTGAAAATTCTATTTAGGAGGGCTTTCCTGCTGGGCATTGGGGTTAATGGCACTGTGCCTGAAGAGCAGATTTGTTTTTGTGGTTTTGTATTTATTCTAATGCCAAACACACATTGTTTGTTATTCTGCAGATGGTATTATATGTATGTGGTGAATCATATGCAGCCTGAGCTTTTGGTATGATTGTTAAGTACACAAAGTTAATTCATACTGTGCAGCTACATGAATAGTTGAAGATCCATTTGGTTGTTAAGGATGGTATTGTGAACTGATAATTATAATGTGTGGTTTAAGTGTTGTTTTGTTTTCGCTCACCTCCCCCATGACTTCTATGTCATTGGTGGTTTCCTAGTAAAGAAAAAAGGGGATGCACAAGGAACTACCCCAAATTCACCAAGAGAGACACACGAGAATGATAATGAACTAACCACAGAAGCCACTAACATGACTCAGACTTGCAACAGGTACCTCAATATAGCCAAAATTCTTACCACTGAGCTATCTTATCAGTGACATGGTGCACAGCAGTCATGGTATTTCTGCTAACTTGTAGTAATGAGCTACCACCAAAGCACTTATGCTGTCCTAATTCCCACAGTAGCACTCTACAGATGGGCAGTCTACACGCAGCACTTATACTTACACGCGAGGCCTTAATCTGTTAGTGCTGGATGTTTATATACATGTAGCACACAGTATGATTCTTAAAACGTCGAATGCTATATAAATATGTATATGCTCTTATGCAGCTCCCATTTAAATTCCAGACTTCTGCAAATCACAGGCAATGAATTCTGGCACCAAAGGATTAAACATGGCAATGTACATAAAGCTGCCAAAAATATAATTTTAAAGTTGTCCTGCACTTAACAAAGCACCATGCCAAGAAGGAGTCTTGAGAGGAAGGAGGGCAGCAATTGATATTCTTAACCTTGGCACTAGATGTCGGCAGTAAGTGGTCAGTTTCACATCCCAGCCAGTTTACTCCATGAGAATGAGCTCATGGAATCCATTAGCCATGTGTGTGCACCCCACATCCAATCTGCATGCAGAGGTGAAGAAAAACTCTGTCCTTGATGGAAATTGAACCCCAATTCTCAGCTGTCCAGCCCAAACCACAATTACCGAATTCACTAAGCAGCCCAGCTCAGTGCAGTACCATAACATGGGGTATGGTGAGCCCAACATCCAGTCTGGATGCTGCAGAGAAGCAAAATATCTCTCCTCCTGCTAAGAATCAAATTACAGGTCATTCACTCACTACACTGACTGAGCCATTCATATTCAGAAGATGAAAAGGCCTATAATGTGATATACACACACAATCTCTAATGACTGAGAACAAAAATTATGCAGCAGTTGCTCATCATGTAAACAGGACCAACAAAAAACACACAGAAGATTTTTACAATGTTTATTGCCTGCATTTTGATAAAGTAAAAAGCTTATGTAACACCAACAAATGCACTATTCTATAATTCATGCATGCTTTTACATAGCTCCTACATGTTTCAGCATTATTATCCCTCAATACTGACACCAAAACATACGAACATATACTGTGACCTATTTTACTGCTGTATGTTTTAAAGAACTTTTGGCATCAGCTCCTGAATACAGCAAGATAACACCAAAACATGTGGGAGCTATGTAGATAGTACACATAAAGTATAGAACAGTGCATTTATTGGTGTTCAATAAGCTATTTACAGTGATGATTATGTGACATGATGAATGTACACAGTGGGGGAGGGGGGGCCGGGGGATTTTAGAGAGAGGGATATTTTGAGAGTTTATGTTAGCAGGTTAGGTTCAAAAAGTTACATAAATTTCACTTACTCAATTATGAACTAAGATCATCTGAGTCAAGAGATTCTTCATCACCTGTATCTCCATCAGAGGACTGTTCCAATAGTGACTGGGCCTTTTCTTCAGAAGAGCTAAAAGGGAAAAATACATGTTACAGGGCTGTACAGACTGACAATGCAATGGTACTTCACCTTTATAATACTTAGAACAGAACAAAACAGTTGATGCAGTGCTAATGCACTTGAGAAAATTACTTAGCATCTCCAGACATGATCACATTAGAAGTGAGGAAATAAGGGAACAGCTGTGGACAGCAAGTACATTGGAAAACATACACATTTACCAGATATGGATAAAAAGCATAACTACAGATTGCCAAAGAAAATGAACTGTGCACCTACGAGCCACTGTCCATTAGAAAGACCTGGGGCGTGATACACTTGTAGCCCCAGAATGTGCCAATAGGCCCACACTGTAGGGAGGGGGAGAAGGAGGAAGATATTTAGTAAAGGCTATTGTTTTTGAAACTCAGAAAAAATTCAATATAAAGACAATGCTAATGAAGATTATCTGATTATGCATTCTGGTAATTCTTCCATTTCGTATTACCGTATAATGATATTGTGAAAAAGAGATGGTAAAGATAATATATTTGTTTTATAAAATAAAGTGATAATACAATCTCGGCTAAAAACACATATCTTGTCTTTGATACTCTTGGTGACATTCAGAATATGTCAGATGTAAGAAATAAAGTAAGTAAAATTTTGTTCTCTTTTATATTACACAAACTGTACTAAATATAATGCACAGAATGCCTTTACATACTGAAAAACAGTATCAAGAACATTGAAACACCTGACATTTGATCAGACACATCTTCACACACCATACAGAGAGTATTCAGATCCACACTGATCTGCGGTACTCATACCTGCTTTCTTCATCAGACAGGCGAAGCCCTGATAAAGTCCTATTCACCACTTGCAGCCTCTGCTTCTCCTCTTCCTCTTTCTCTACCATTTCAGCAGCAAGTTCTAACTCAACAATATCCAAACTTAAATCCTGTTTTGTGGGAATGCTCTTCATGAAAAAGAGAAAGCAATGGAATTAACATTCGTTCCAAAAATGTATGCAATTTGCAGACGGAAAAATTGGTTAACAAATTCTCTAATTGGTTAATTTCCATTAACTGCTTATATTTGTAGCTAATAATGCTGCCTCAGCTTCTAATAACACATGAATGCTGAAATGTACATCACAGGAAATCTACACAGCACTGTCAATGGGTGGGCTATGAAATATTTCCTGAAATACACTGTACATCAAGGTCAAAATCCAAATAATAACAAAGAATAACTACGATAATGTGTGATAATTGTGTCTACAAGTTACATGGGACGAAACTTCCCTTTTCATTTATTACTTTATAATACTGTAAAAAGTCCTTCATGCGTACATAACACTTTCTACTCATCTAATGCACCAAATTTCATGACAGGATATAAGCACAACAATATTAGCTCACACATCTTCTTTTTCACCTTGTTCACACTGTACTTAGAACTTACGTAATTTATGCACCATTTAATCATGCAACACAAGTGTAAATTATACCACAAATATACTGGACAAACTCTGTAATGCCCATTACAGATGTTGAATAAGAGGCATAGTCTAAACAAATGTCTTTGGGGCCTTTCCTTTAAGTGGCATTATTCTGGGTTTCATCACATGTTAGGAATGTATGTACAGCATACCAATTATGCTGTTTGTTGTTCTTATACCAGAAAAAAAATGCAAAACAGACAACAAGTAGTGGGCCTAATAAGTGTGTCACCCTTCACTACAATCTGTGTCCAAAATATTTTGTCATTCTATTTATTACTGTGTTAATTGCAATCAAGGTGCCCACAGACATACAAGCCATACTTCATCATGTGAAGGGTCCCTTATTTTAACCACACCTGGAATGTCAACAAAGTTACAGAGAAGTCCCCAAATATCAGACTTCATATGCATCCATTCCTTGTTTCCTAAGTTGTAACATGTAAATAGATGGACATATATGGTGAAGACATTAGTAGTAAAGTACAGCGGAATTCCTTTAACCTGGAAGCTGACACTCCCGTAATCCTTATACTTCAACAGTTTATGAAAATAATTCCAAGCTTGGAAGTCCTCCAGGAAATACCTCCTAGAGTGTCTCTACATCAATCATTGTGGAATCTCCAAGCCTCTTGTCCCCTATTCCATCAACTACTTCAGTTTTGAAGTCTCTTGATCCACAGTCTCTTTGATCCTTCAGCATCCCTGGTAGAAACTAAGGACATTCCAGAAACAAACGAAAAGGACACTGATGACCCTGAACCAGCAGCTGAAGGAGAGATCTAAATGGAAGTGTACTATGATTAGTTGTGCAGCCCAAGTATAGAAGCAGTAACAAACAATTACCTGTAAAAACTTAGGTCAGTATGGGTACTGTTTGATAATCCACAATATTTGATAATCTAGCACCTGTCCAGTCCTGTGGATGCTGGATTAAAGGAATACTACTGTAACAGTAGAATGATAAAGGACAAAAATTGTTTTGGTAAGCACAAATTACAGAAAATAATGCACAGTGACAGACAAGGTTCATATGGTTCATATACAGTAGCATCACTGTAGGACAATGCCTCTTCTGCAACAAACTTTGAGAGAAAGATGGTTCTACATACCTGGCCAGTAGCAACAACAGAAACACACACACCCAATATGCAAGTGCATTCATGTACACATGCAAACACTAATTTACCTTCACAATTAATTAACGTTATGTTCTCAGTAACAGGGAAAAACTAACCATCAAAATCTTATCAGCCATGTCCATGAGGTATTTGTCATCTGCTTCTTGGATCCAAACACAATAATCCTCTATGTACAGTCTGTTCAAGAGGTACCTTGGGTTGCTCAGATTGAACAAGCAGTGGACATCAAGCAGACACTTCAACAGCTGTCTTTTACCTGAAAATTGTGTTTAATGCCAAGTTTATATATTTTTTTTGTAAGTTATCTGATTATTCCTCTCTAAAAGAAGCAAATTTGGGCCATGTCTTAAAGGATAAATTTTTTAATCCAAGAGCATATAATTAGATGAACAATCTTCAGTACTCCAGTTCATGTATAATGGAATTTAGTAAGGATTATGTGTAAATTCAAACCTTTTGTTTTTAAAGTTTGTTCTTCATTTCATTTTAAAAGTGGTACGCAAAAAAAAATTGGGGTAAAACTCAATAAATTTCCATAGCAAAACTTCCTGCAGATCTTCATTAACTAACACCTCAAGATATTGCTACTTCTTTATCCAAAGCAATATATTTTAACAAGAAATGTAGCATAACTATACGACACATCTCCATGGCTACCTTCAGTACTTCCTGTGTCTTATACATGTCAAACCATATCATATCAGGGTTTCCAACACAAGACACATAATAACTCAAGACACAGTACCTAAAGATATATATATATATATATATATATATATTACATATAAGCATTTAATTCAGCAAGGTTGGGTTTTGAGGTTTAGTATTCATCACAAAAACTCAATTTACAGTTGCCAGTACATATTTAAAAAACACAGTGTTCCAGCATGGCTGATATATAAGTTCCAGATTATGACTTCATTTTACTGGCAAAAAACAAAGTTTATGGATGTCAATAAACATTTAAAACACAAATAGTATTTCAGCATGGTTGGTTTTTCACATTACAACCAACAGTGAAGGTTTCATTTTACTGACAAAAATTCAAATCATGGCTAAGAAGTTTCACTTTTGTGCAACACCTTACCCTGCATTTTACAACACTGCAGGATGCAGGTCAGAGATATATATATATGTGTGTATATATACACACACACAAACACAGAGAGAGAGAGAGAGAGAGACATACAGACAGAAATAGCAAATGGGTTTAATATGACCATGCTTCCTACATTCTGGCTGTCTTAATTCAGCAACCATGGCACACTGCAGCCACAAACCATACCAGCAATCCTCATTTAATACAATTTCCCCTGCATCCAGAACATCGATTAAGGTGCACAGAATGACACGAATGTAAATGTGTATCATTAAATGGCTGTATCTCTTAACTGAATGCCACAGAGTTACAATTCTTGAACCACTTTAGAGCCCACTCTCTTACCATTTACTGTCAAATTTCAATACACAACCTAGCATTTTGCATACACTTATGCAACCTGGAAGACACAGACTCAAAATTGTCCCTAAAAAGTCTAAAAGAACAGTGGCAAAAGCATATCACCGTTCTACTTCATCAAATGTTCTTGGCTTTGGTCAGCAGATATCCCCTTTGGCCCAAGCCAACGATTAAAAATCACACTGAGTAAGGAGGCCATACTGTTGGTCCTTATTGCCCAGTCCAGTGATGAGGAAAATGGCTGTCAAGGCAAGCATGAACAGGCAGTGCGAAATGTGGTAATGATCCATCTTGCATGAAGTGCAGCTCTGCACAACTACACCACTGAGCAACAGGCTACGCAAAATGGTTACGCATATTCAAGCACAACACGTTTTTCACTTTGTCTCATACATCCTTCAAAATCACCCCTGTATATTATGACTACATGAATATTTCCAGTCATGCTTATTGTTGTTAGACAAGTAACAGCTTCCCAAGGCATTTACGTGTGCAGGGTTGTAAACACACATTAGGGTAATTAGCATTCCCCCTACTCTGTACCAGATTTAAAGACGCATTCGTTATGGCACAGTATGCAGCGTACCATCAAGCGTTAATGACAGGTGACCAGAAGAAACTAGAAAGTTTTGAAATGTTACACAGGTGAGAATCATGGTTGTAGGGAGTTCATTGAATAATGTATGTTATATTTTTAACGACAGTAAAATAAATAAAGATTGACTCTTCCATAAAGGAGTTACAGTGGTCACTAAAATAGAGAACCTTAATGATATTACTCATAGCTCTAAGCACACAAACCTCTCAGAGTGGTGAAATAACATGGGGATAGCAATGTTGGAACACATTATATATGACCGGCTGTCACAAGAGGACTTTGAGCTTTAAAACATCAAAATCTCCTGGTGCTGTTTGAACACACTGAATGGTTCACAGGCAAGTTTTATGTTTTAAAAGTTCTGACACCAGTAATGGAGAGGTTTTATGAAGAGCTAAGACTGTTGTGAACTATAAAAAAGGGACCTGTACAAGGCAAGGATGTTTGCAAAGTTCTGTAAAGAGATGGTGCTGAACACTTATTTACTGTTCTTCAAGAATCAAGATGGCTGTCTCAGGAAAAGCTTTGTTGTGCATCTTTGAACTCATAAATGACTGTTGCCAGTATAAATGATAAAAGACACAGAAATGCAAGTATGTTTCTCAACCGTGATTTCCACACACAATTAGCATTCTTTGGTGATGTATCTGACAAGATGAACATTCTTTAACACCTCAATGCAAAGAGATGACTATAATTTTATATTATACATTTTTCATGCATAAATTATTAAAATCAGGCTGTAGTTAAAATACAGAATACATTTAACAGTTGTAACCACATGAGATAATTCTAAGTTAAAATACTGTATTTTAACTACAACCCAATTTTAATACTTACGTAATAAGAACCAACAAAACGCACTTTTTACATTAATGTTTTAATTTAATTATAGTGTGTTTGACATGTTTTGAACATCCAAGTGTTCATCCTCAGGAAGACTTGTACATGCAGTTTTATGGTATTTCTTTCATGCATCCATATAAGCAGTCTGGTCAATGGCAGGATGTGCTTGATACTGATTTTAATAATTTGATAATTGCACACACAACAACAGTTGTAATCAAATTATATAATTTTAGTTGAAATATCACTGCATATGGCTCCCTGAAGATGGCGAATAAATCTGGATGAAACATGTTGGATATCTAACTACAAATAAAAAGGAGTATTGTGTAACAGGTTGGTTTTCATTCTGTGCGATTTTAATATTATTAAACTCGATGGTAAATTAAAATTGTCTATTAGCAGAACTGATATGTGGCAGATTAAAGTACAAATTTAGACATGCTTCCAATTTTAAAACAATTTATTGAGAGCAGTAATGCATAAAATGGTGAAGATATGAAAATCCATGCTTTACATCACCTTTCTTCACCTATAATTCACTTCCAGAACTATTTCTCTGATGTGGAAACACACATTTTTTGACTCAATAAGGAAACCTCTCAGTGCTGAAATGATGGTTCATACACTCCCTACTGCTGAAGAGGAGCAATTAACTTATGTCTCTTCTAACACTTCTTTGAAAACAAAATTCCCAACAATGTCCCTACACAAATTTTTTATCAGTGTGCAAATCAGAGCAAAGCATTAAGCAACAAGACAGGCAACATATGTATAACATAACAGTGAGCTACTTTCATGTAACCACTGTTGCAGTAGAAAAGCAATTAGTATTACTTATTCTGAGTGTGTGTCTGTAGCCTTAGTTATCCAGCATGCAGAGTGAATGCGCCTTATTATATTGTCATCTGTGGCCAGTCTGGTTCTACCATATTTTTTCACATTATCTCATAAACGGCACAATTTTTGGGAAAATGTTATTGAACGTAAAAATGTGTGTTTTGATTTTCGTTACAGCTTTTGTCTGAAACATTTTTTATTCTAACAAGAATTCAGTGAGATATTATTACAAATGTACATAGGTTTTCACATAAAGTACCCATTATTCTTGTCAGATTTTAATGAAACTTGAATTTTCTCAAAAGATTTTTGAATATGCAAATATCAAATTTAATGAAAATCCATCCACTGGGAGCTGAGTTGTTCCATGTGAAAGGACAGACATAACAAAGCTAATGGTCACTTTTTCTCAGGCTTGGGTTTCAAAGTGTTAATCATACCATTTTGTTATACAAGAAATAACATTTTCACTTACCAAGCCTTAGGAGAATCTGCACATCACTTAAAATCTGAACTGACAAATCATAATTTCGGAACAAAGGGTAGCAAAGGCTGCGACGCACAAATGCCAGAACAGCATCATCTAATGTAGCATACACCTGAAAGTAAAGAGCAGCACATTTTATGTTTACCAACCCGGCCAAGACCCAAATTTCGAAGTCTAGGTCACTGCCACTAAAAGCTCTCTGTGCTTCCTCAAACTGCTACATGCACTAATATGCCCCAGACTTTCTAAACAGCATACCTATGTCAGCAATATCACCAACCACACCTAACCCAGAAACACACAAGCATATCCAAAAGCTCCTGTACTGCATTAATAACAAAATATATGTACTTTTGTAACTAAAAAGTTATTACCTCAAACCAACTGAGTGTGGCACTTAGTTTGTTGATTGTCCATGCAGACTCTGAAGTTGATTCTCCTTCAGTTGTTCTATGGTCATAGCAATAAGCTGCAATTATATCGAACAGGCCAAAATACAGAGCTTGTTGATCATGTGGGGTCAGGATGTATTCACGTACTGGGAAGTCTTTCAGTCTTTCAATGTCTTCAGCACACAGTGTGCCTGTGGATAATATAACGGTTTAATTAATGTAATGTATTACTAAACTTAAATCAAATGAATCAGTATGTATAGGAATTACCGAATGATAATTTTTGCTCATAAACAAATAATTTAATGATAATATACGCTAATGTTGCCACAACAATTATTTCTCAACCAATAGTAAGTGCAAGAAAGTTTGCATAGAATATTATAATTTTAGATACATAAGGAACACATCAATGAGTTATCAATATTATGGGCTTCAGCAAGTGATGCTGCATAGTTTCATAGACGGATAATAACATTCCTACGAAACCTGCTGCATCCATTTTCAGGAAAGAGCTGTCTCTTGCATGCATCCTCATTTTTCCCATGTGGCCTACTTTTAAGAAGATGAAGGCAAAAGATTCCTGAAAAGCAATCTGTACCTATCTGCCAAATGTTGTGGCTTCCTGTTGGAGCAAAATTATGAACAGTGAAAAACTGTGATTATATGCTGTACAACGAAGCCTTCACACACTAGGACCATTCTGGTTCCTGATCCTGGTATGACCACAATCTCAATTCAATAAAATGTTCTCCATAACTCTCATTACCATGAAACGGGCAACCCAAAACTAAGAAGAAATGTGTTCTATTTCCCTTTCAAACACAACTTCAGAGGTTTGCAATATCAACATGAGGTGATTGTTAGTTACAACTACAGTTATGTGTCATGGCTTAGGCAGTTATCCACCGGCCTCTGTGGTGGAAAAAGAGGAACAAGGGAAGGTTTTTCTCTGAATATTTCCAATTTCAGCTGTAAACATCATGCCATAAATGCTCCACACTTGTATTTCATTCATATACCATAGACAGTTACAGTCTTAGCAACAAACAGCACTGTTAAATAAAGCACTTTGATCTGTCTCCTTATGTTACAGCTAGCAATAACAGAAGTTGTATGCATCTGTGATTAGAAAAATAATATTATATCATAAAAAACTTTTGCAATCTGTGCTGAATGGTGCAATGCCACAAGATTTGACTTGTAAACTTGCTAGCATGACTAAATTTAAACATTATAAACAAAATATGGTGGAAGACCTTCATGCTGATACTACCCAACTGCTTGAAAGATATTTTTGGTAATACACAGATTTTGGACTCTATAAACCTGAAAACTGCAGCTTTCCATCTCAATACCATCTGATAACATTCTAAGGAAAAAAAGCAATCATCAGTAAAATCTGACAAAAAAATGCAGACACTAAGCCTACGTAACTGTAATCGCAACCTTCACGAGGTTGAACACATGTTCATGAAGACGGACATAAAAACCTGCAAGTTGTTTGTTCTTGAAAATTTCCCCTCCATTTTCCCATCTCAACCCTCAATCAAACAAGCTTCATGCCAAATTTGATGTATGTATGACCATGAATCCTTAATATGAAATGACCTGTGAGACAAACCAGATGCAACAATTATGGTTTATTAATAATCCATTAGCTCAACATGTTTCGGGCATCATTATGCCCATCTTCAGGGGTGCTAGACCATATATTACTGCATATGGATTTCAGCACTTGATGTGCTGGCTGGTTTCAGGAGCCGGGAAGCAGGCTGTGTGCACTGTGTAGAGGATGTTATTCAAATAACATCCTCTACAAAGCGCACACAGCCTGCTTCCCAGCTTCCCAAGACACTAGCCAGCACATCAAGTGCTGAAAACCATATGCAGTAATATACAGTCTAGTGCTCCTGAAGATGGGCATAATGATGCCAGAAACATGTTGAGCTAATGGATTATTAATAAATCATAACTGTTGCATCTAGTTGGTCTCACATGTCATTTCAAGTTTCATGCCATTTCTAACTTGTTATACTAGAATTTTAATGCTAGCTGATGGGGTCAAAATTAAAGTTTGTGAAGAAAAAACAAAACTGAACTTCACCTAAAACCAAAATAAGGTACATAATTTTTACCAGATGTGCCTGTTTGTTGACACTGTTCCCAAACTGTTTCAAATGCTATCACTTCATCAATGGAACCTCTGTATACACGGTCCGCTAGATAATGCTCATCACTAAAATCATCTCTCTCACAATCCAGTCTCAGTGGAGTTCGTGATGATGCTGGTGTAACATCTGGATCAGGAAGATCAAGGATCTCCATCACTTCATACTGCAACAACATGAAAACTCACCTGATCACGCAACAACTGTTAAGTTTAACTTTGCTTATGAAATAATGAAATGACAATATCAGCCAGTCAACAAGGTACCCTTGTCATGAGATATTTATTTACAACCCAATATATGTTAACATTACACCCATCTCCAGGAACAACATTAATATAGCAGGGCATCTATCATATAAGTGTTATCCCTCATGCGAACCTTGTTGATTATATTTTTTCATTAATCTGGTACAGATGGTGACCATATATTACAAAATTCAACCCTGCTGTTAACAATGAGATTTACGACCATATTCATATACATGATTTCCATTCTCTGTGATAGTGCAGTATACACAATGCAACAGAAATATAAAATGTGCAAAGAAAGTATTTTATTTATTTATGGCTTATTTAATGATGTCAAACTCACAGACTACATAATGTTAGGTGGCAAGATGGTTTGTGAATACTGAATCATGAAGGAAACAGAAATGGTCATGGACTGGTCAAGATAATATCCCAGCCTTGTCTGAAGATTCTGAGGAAAAAGACAAGAATCATCATCCACAACAGTTTAGCAACTGACATTAAAAATGGTCACCTCCATATATACATAAAAATGGTACTGACTGAGCAACTTGCTCAGTATCAAGGATGCCCAGAGGCAAGTGCTCCTTAGTGAAGCTATTACTGTTCCATTATGTTGCGCTTTAACGCAATAGGATTATCTTGTTCTCGTGTTTCCATAACTAGACAATGCAGAAATTACATGAAGTATGACTGCGATACATGTACTAGAGAGTTGTTTTTAACATGGAAATGAGCAGAATTGAGCACTGCCAATCAGGTGGCATCACCAACTGATGACATCACCCACTCTATGGTGGGCACTCCAAAGATAAAAAGTGCCCTGTAGAATAAAGAATGTATCAGCAGTACACACTTTAATATGAGCACTCTTTATAACCTGAATGGAAGAATCACAATTTACAGTTCTGCCGGTAGCTGTTTCATTAATGCACTCCAAAATCCCAGGTAAATCACAAGTCACGAGAATGCACTACTCATTACTTTCAAAGGCACATATGAACTAAAGGAACACTACAATGTTAAACATCCAAACCATGTGATAACACTGTCAACAGTATTTTGGAGCCATTCTTTGAACAATTAAGAGACAACAGATTTGCAACAGGACAATGCACCAGCACCCAAAAAATCCTTCAGTAAACACTCTATGGATTGTGTATGATGAATGAATAATCAGTAGGTGACAAACATTTTATATAATTCTCGAGAAGTTTTAATCTTTCAGAAAACCAGGAACAGAATTTTAAAGAAGTTAAAATGGCATTTTAAACTCTGTAAGTAAAACTGATAACATTATGTAAATCAAAGAAGAACTTCACCTACTATCACAAAATACACTATGTCATTTGGTAATTAAGTGCTATGAATTTAAAATTAAAAAAAAGTGATAGACAATCATTTAGGACATGAGCTGAAGGCACTTCAATTCCATTGTCATAATAGGACAGCACTGTGCAAGCCACAGCACTAATAAAAAATTCAATCCACACATGCTACCAACATCAACTCCTGGGACAATGCACAGATAACCAGATGAAACATCTGCACAATAATTTTTAACAAACACTCATTACAGCGAGATATAACTGTAGTAATCAAATTAGTGTCTCACACCAATATGTAAATGATTACAGACCAGGCTCAAAAACTGTGCAAAAGCAAGCAAGCAACAAACCTTCATCCTGCAAGCCAGACAAAATATAATACCAATTACACCATCTCTGCATAAACATTGTAAAGCACACCAAAACCAAAACCAAATAAAATCCCATGGGTGAAAAAGAATTTGTTTAAAAAAAAAAAGGAGTTAAACTGATTAATTTGAATTACATAATGCAAGCTGCTCAATTCATGATTACAAAGCTTACTGCAAATCCTTTGAAAACATCTGAATATTGGTTTCCAAATCCATATCGTGGTTTACTTATGAGCCCTTCATAAGATGGTACTTCCTCTGGTACAGTCTGTTCAATAAGGCAGTCTATTTCACTTGATTCATCCACACTACAGTGTAAATCATCTGCACTTCCATCTTCCCCCTGGCTATCTGCAGGTCAAAAGAAATGAATTCCAATTTCAGTTTACTAAATGTCACTTTAATTAAACTGATGGACTTACTCACTGATAACAGAAACCCAACATTCATGAACACAAACATCAGAATCTGTCATTTCATCATGTCCAGAAGCTATTCACCTTCCATTAGGTACTTTTAATATTACCGAAGCATCTGCTTAGTTTTCGAAGTAGTTGCTCTGCTACACCTTTCACAACCAAGTCTTTGTACGTATTTCTTGTTTTCCCAATGTGCAGTGTACCCCCAGGCCACTATCAGTATGTCAATTTAACTGCTGTTGTCTCTATTAACAAAACTTAGTACTCCCATGTGTTCATGAAAGTTTGTTCTGATCTCGAAAAGACATGATTCAGGCTAAATACAAAATCTGCCAGCTGGCATCATTAAACTGCTATGAGGGCAGAGTTCACGGAAGCTATGGCAAGAGGAAGTAGTCAGATACACATGACAGAATGTCAACTCAGTATTCTTACTTGTATTACAATGAAACAATGATAAAATACATAATATGGCCTTGTCTATTACAACCAAGAAAAAGCATGCTCTTCACTGAAACTAAGAATGTCTTAATTGTGATGAGAGTTATTGTCATTTCTAAGGATAAAACAATGAACTGCACGCAACAGTCACACTGTAAGATGATACAAAACAGAAAAATATAAGTTAATGATTATGGAAGTGCTGCAGGATGCCACAGAATGTTGCTCACATCAAGAATTTTTAAGCAACATGAAGGAAAATAATGTCCTTACCAAGGACCCTAATATTTGGTTTTGACGGGAATGTCTTTGTTTTCTTTACTAGAAGACTGGAGATCAGGTCCAGATTTGGAAAATGTTCTCCTCTGTTCATTTTCTCCAAAGTTAAAACGAATTTTCCATCATCAGCATCATAAACTGCATTTGAAGCACCCATTTCTGTAACTTCGCCTGGTAACTTCAACCTGGCAACACACATACATTTGATGTGAACATGAGCAGACTACAGTATTGTACAGTATTCCTTGAGTCACTTACTGCTTACTCAACTCTTTCTCACAAGAGTTACTAAACAACTGTGTTTAAAATGTAGCTTTCATGAAATGTGAAGGCAGAAGGACAGGTGGGCATGCCGCAGCTCGGGACATTAGTCACTGGTCTTTCACTGTGGTGGGCCTGGATAGCATAGTCAGCACAGCAACTCAATATGGCATCAATAGTCTGGTGATTGAATCCCAGTGGGAGTGATTTTCTGCTCCCATCCAAACTGGCACTGGCACCCACCCAACCTCATGTAAAACTGGTACCAGGTTTTCTTCCTGGGGGTAAAGTGGCCAGGGTGTAGCACTGACCACCCAACCCCATCTAGCATTGAGGTTAAAGAAAGGGCAGAGTCATACCTCTACTCCCTCTCTGGGCTTTCATAGCCTGTACTAGGGTGAACTTTACGCTTACCTCTCACTGTGGAGGCTTGCGTTCAATTCTAGACCAGTCCATTTGGGATTAGTGGTGGATAAAGTGGAACCAAAACAGATTTTTCTGTGAGTAGTTTCCTCACATCAAGTTCTTCCATAAACTGAACTGTAACAGAATTTGTAGAATGCCACCATTTTTGACACATGTATAATACGTGTGTACAGCCATCAGTGATTTCCTGTGTTATATATGAATGAAATATGCCAAAAATAGCATCAAAAACAAATAAAGATGGGTCTAATACAATCCCCCTAGTACACAGACATGTTGTTTACTGATTATAACTATAGATTTGTAATTGAAAGGCAACCAGCTTGAATCCAGGCCAGACACCAGCTACCCTGACTCAGATTTTTCTTCGTTTTTTACATCCTATTCATGCAACCTTCTGGATACCACCTCAATCATGCAACAAATGCTGCCTTCCAAATCCATTATTTGCTGATCATTCCAACATCACTGCTATAAGTCTGAGATACTGCCAGCAGTATATACACATCACAAACTACATGTGGCATTTCAAATTCCACAACATTGTCCACACAGAGGACAAATTCATAAAACACAAGACATCAATGACATGAAATAGGTGTATGTTCTCTATACATTCTACATACCTCAGGTAATATGGGGGTGAGAAAAATCTAAAATCATTCTTTTCAACATAAATTTCTGTTTCAGATATATTTGTGTAAGGTGCAAAAACTATGATGCACACCTTCGTTTCTGTCTGCGTTAACTCAAACTTTGGAGTTAACATTTCAATTTCACCTGAAAAGCAAACAATATTTACAATCATACAAAAATGCACATCATTTGTAACTAAAACCCAAACTTATAAGCCATACTGAAACCTCAGTTTCATAATCTGACATACAAATGTATTAACACAATGTATCTGATGTCATTTGCTATGTTCATGATAGGGTTGAACCGCAGGTCTGTCATCCAAACATAAAACCAAAGGTTCAAACTCATATAACTAGCCTTACTATGTACAGTAAATCGGTCCTGGTGACCTAGCAATTGTCGGATCAAGTAAAGGAACAATTCAGCAGTTTTGTAGCAAACATTCGTTGGGATTCACCTCTTACTTTTGGTTGCAATGAGCATTTTATTGTGTTTGTCGAATGCACCAGAAAACCGATGTAAAATTGTAGCTCTTGAAGCCTTGACTGCCGTCGGTGACAGCATTGTAGGGTAGTGGAACAGGGACCTAATAATATAATACGCAATGCTACCGAACAAGATACCCATCACAGTCACGTATAACTTCGAATTTCCTGATTGATGAGCGTCGGTCCTCATGTAGCCTATTACAAATTTGCTCGTCCTGAACTTCTACCTCATTCTCACACACTCGCACGTGGTTAAGCATTAGGACAGAACACACAACTCAGCAGTATACGTAGCAAATTACATTTTCATTTGTAACATTAAATTATCTTGTAACTCAACAGATGTGTTTAGACGCACGTGGCTGTCAAATCATGTACAGTACCATACATAACCGCGTATTACACTTACGTAAAAGCCAAGATTAGGGTAATTATTGACCCTCGGAACGCTTACTGCATAATTCTTACTTTATATTATTACACATATTACTCATATAAACTATTAGACATAGAAGCTACACTATCGTCTACTACGAACGATGGTTCCGAACACCAACAGGCAATGTACATGCCCTCAAGCATGGATCGTCATATACAAACACAGATCATCTAGTATGGATAAAAGACCAGCATGGATTACGTAATGCGTAAATAGAATGTTCAGATACCGCAATCCAATTGGTATTGTGGTTTCCGTTACCTCCGCCAGGGGGAGTGGGTGTCGTCGAAGACTCCACGGATAAATATTTTCGGCTCGGTATTTTGCGTGGATGTGTATTTTGTTTGCGAAAAGACTGTCATCAATTTTTGGTTTCAGTTGCGCAGTAGGACGGAGGGAAGAGTGTGGTATCCTTACAGAGTGTTGTCGCGTAATTCTCAAGCACTACCCTGAATATCGTGGTGAGATTTGCGGTTCCTCATAGCGATTACTGCGAAACCTGGGTACGTGACATCTTCGTGTTTTTGGTTTTGACGCGGCATAGGTTAGTTTGTTACCAACGTTTGTAGATAGCTTATCGGTCCCATTGTTGGGGGGTTGGTCCATTGAAACAGAGTGAAAGGGCACCGTTGGCACATATGGCGCAATTACGTACAGTCTCTAGTGTCACTCCGTTGTAATGAACAACAGCGTCCAGAAGCGGGTTTCCTCAAAGCAGTTCAGTCAACATGTTGTTTGATATCTTTCATTGTTAGTCACAGTTTTGTTACATCCTTTGAAAGTCTGGCAAAGTTAAAATATTTTTGAACAATCCTAATAAATGACAATTGCATCCGTGAAGAAATTAAGAGCAGACTTGTCTCGGGGAATGCCCGCAACCATTCCATCCTGAATCTTCCGTCTTCCAGTTTGCTACCGAAAAATAAAAAGATCCAAATGTGTACAACTATAATTTTACCTGCTTCTTTATGCGGGGGTGGAGCATGGTTTCTCACACTGATGGGAGAACATAACCCCACAAAAATTAACAGAGCTGTAAAAAATTTTTTACATGCTAATTCCTTTCATTCCCCAGATAAATATTTTAATATCAATAAAAAAATTTAGGTTGTTAATAATTCTATATATGATAATTGTGTGTTAGATTTCCCTCAACGTTTTAATTAAGAATTGTTACATGTTTACCTATTGTTTCCCACTTCACATATTTTGTTATGCATTCAAAGTCTTGTATTACTTTTACACAAATTTGTAATAATATACTCATTACAATCTTTCTGTATAAGTATTTTGTATGTACATTTCTTTCATTTAAATTTGTTCGATATCCAGTAGGTTTTCCAGCCTTTTTGGATTGATTTGAATGTAAATAAATAAGACGGGAACAACAGGAGACTGGATAAAATAGCACAAGAAAGAGCTTCATGATACGTATTCCTCACCAATTAGTATCTGGGTGATGAAACCAAGAAGAATGAGATGGCAGGCCTGCAATACGCATGGAAGAGAAAAGGTGCATACAGGGTTTTGTGAGGAAACCTGATGGAAACAGACCACTTGGAAGCTCTAGCAAGAGGTGGGAGAGTTAGGGAAGATTGGACTGGAAAGATTTGGCTTGGGATATGGACATGTGGCAGGTTGTTGTGAACATATCAATGAACCTTTGGGTTTTATAAACTGCTGGGAATTTCTTGACTAACAGAGAGACTGTTAGTGTCTCCACGACTCTTCTCCATGGAGTTGGCTAGTTATTTCATTGAGAATAAAAAGTCTGGAAGCAACAAGACAAAGTCAACTGTGCGAGAAAATATGCAGGCAACCCAGGGACATTTCCATGTTTCTGCAAGAGAAAATTGTGAATGTATTTTTTGATACACTTAGACAGCAGAGGCGAGGAACTCGTGCTGTGAGCAAAGAAGTGGTCAAACATGTATGCAGGTAGTTTATGGGTTGCCTGAATGAGGAACATTATGTGACTATTGTTGTGTGAGTGAGCCCAATCCTTTGTACTATCTTTTGGCCTACCAGAATTAAAGAGGAGTGCAGGTTGGCTCCTTAGATTTCCAACATGGCACCAAGTCTTCTGCATTGCCACTGAACAACCATTTTGTTACAGATCATGTACTGGAGTGCAGTGGGATTCTCCAGGAATTATAGTTTATTTTTTTTACATGTTGGTATATATCATTATAATTTCATTATACTTCACTTAGTTGATCCTCTTCTAGGGTTTAGAATGAGCTTCCTAATTTCATTATAACAAATATAATTTCTTCACCCACACAATTTCCTTATACCAAGATTTCAATTATTCAGGACAACAGTGATATTGATTGCACCACTTCCAGTATGGTACTGGACAAAACTTATAGAAGTAATCGAATTTTCTCAGAATCTTTGTCTAAAACTCAAGGCCCATCTCAACAAAATGAAAAATGATTCATTCCCGTGTAACATTATTCATTATTACTCTCACAAATTTTGCACAGTGGCATTCTTGTAACTCAATTTCAGGTCTGTTGCTCAATTCCGTTGACCAGAAGAGAATTTACATTCCTCTTAGAGGTTTTATTTCTGGTGCTCTAACTGGCCTTTTTTAACACCAAGTAAAAGCAAAATATCTATTATATACATAAATTTTATGCATATCTACTACATGTTTCGGTGATTGTGCTCAATTATCAGGGGGAACTACTATGCCAGAGGAAGTACGCATCAAATATATGTATATAATAGATATTGTGCAAGGTGGTACTAAAAAGGTATATGATGTCATAAAGAGTGCATAGAATGGTCATTTCCAAAAGGCCGGATACTGTTAAGTTACATTTGCTTAAAAGGTCCGAACTGTTCAATTACATCTGCTGAAGAGTATTAGTATCCAAAGATAGCTAGAGGATTAATTGAAGAGAGTCATTATGTCTAAAAGGAATTAAGGAGAAACACAACTACAAATTTTCCCCCATTACACTTTTGAATATTTGAATATATATATATATATATACACACA
>Ga0123352_10001419_pt1 | contig 31763 bp, 20 predicted proteins | sample TergutLab28metaG_FD_89700 | JGI IMG/M metagenome (GOLD analysis project Ga0123352, IMG submission 89700) | Labiotermes labralis P1 segment gut microbial communities from Petit-Saut dam, French Guiana - Lab288 P1 | ecosystem: Host-associated > Arthropoda: Insects > Digestive system > Gut ...
ATTGTTGAGAGTAAATTACTATTAGGTTTCATGATATAAAAACAAAAAATGTAACAGACCACTAAATTTGTTGCAGTAAAGAATGTGTTGATAAACATGATTACACTCTCCAGATGTGTCCTTGCATTACGCACAAATGATTCTGGTGGCTACTACATGCAAGAGTATATAAAACTTTAATAAAACCAGTATTGTGTTGTTTGGACCCTAAGACAAATGACAGAACAAATGCAATGCATGTTTGAAAGTAAATTATTAAGAAGAATTTATGGCCCATTACAAGATAATAACACTCGTGTCCTAGATGGAATAGTGAAATCTATAACTTATAGATATCTAAATATCAAGGATGATATTAAAATTAGAAGACCAGGATGGGTGGGTCATATTATAAGAATGGAAGATGAAAGGATCCCAAAATAATGTTTTTAAAGGGAAATTACATAAAACAAGACTAGTGGGAAAACCAAGAACAAGACAGAAGGATGTCTTCCAGAGTGACACATCACAGATCCTAAGAATAAGAGGATAGAGGAGATGACCCGAAGAAAAGAAGAATGGAGTTATCTTCTGAGGGAGGCAAGGGCCCAAAATGGGTTGTAGCACCACACATGGAATGGAATGGGTAGTACATATACAACCTAGCAGCTGTGGAATCTACTTTAAACAATTTTAAATGACTTATAGTACCATGTTTTTGGTAAGTAATATTTAAATAAACACCATCAAAACACGCTTATAAAATATACAACACTTGTTTCTTCACAACTATGCCATGTTCCGTTTAATTATTTAACCATCATCGCGGAGGCATACAAGTTCATACACAGAATTATTAAGGCTCATGCAGACTGCACATGGCGTACACTCCTTAAAAGATAAAATCTTCAGTACTCACGTCCTGATGGCAGTATTCAAGAAAATGTTTCACCATGGCCCATCAGATAACGACAGTCGTGTTGAGAATTTCAATAACAAACACTTATTAAGAGATGATTTTGGTACAAGTGTGAATGGATTACATACGGTGGAATCTCATATTTCCTTAGTTATGTCAAAAGACAATGGTTTCAGAAACGACTGCACCATAATATCTCAGGTTAGATCAAAACTATAAATTAAGAATACCTACTGAAGCTGAAATGGAACCAGCCAAATTTAATATGCACTCACAAGTAAAACATCATAAATTACATACAAAATACAAGAAACTTCAAGCACACGACTCACAGGCTGCACTGCATACTTTGAAAACATTAGTAAATTCGGTTTCAAAGAGAATACTTTGACTCACCACACAGATTACTACTACTTGTACCACAGATTATATATAACTAGTACCAACCCCTTCAACGCCGTTACAGTGCAGCCAACAAGACAATTTAAGTCAACAAAATCCTCTACACTCGGTATTTTTAACGAGTCATAAAATTGCAAGGCTGACACCTGAAACTGTCGGTAACCTCTGGAAGAAGCGTAAATTTCAAGGGTGGTGCATGAGGAATAACTGATCAAGCCGAAATATTTTAGCATCTGTTTTAATGACATCTGTCAAACGCATTTGCCTATCCAGCCTCCTACTAGATGGGAACCGTGCTTATGTCCAGGATACAAGGCGGCCGGAGTGTGAAGCTGATTGCTTACCTCCAACTAGAAGCCGGGTTAAGAAAGAGTGGTTCTGTACAACTGTTCTTCCCAAGGCCTTCATGGCGTGACCAGACACAAATTTATCTTTTATATTCGTATTTCTATGGTTTTATATGCAGTTACGTTGGTACGACTGCCACATCAGACACACACGACAGCATAACGCCCAGTACAAATGTATTTCACAAAACAGATTACAGATTAGGCCTCCAGTTTGATATTCAGAACAGTGAAATTGCTTATCGGCTACAGAATTCATCTGCTAGATGCGGAAGGTAAATTAGTAACGAAGCAAGTTGGTACAGCTGCCTCAAAATCTTCAGAGCTCAGCGGTGTTGAACCCTGCCAGACGTTGAACGTTGTACGTTTCGGGAGTTGAATCTGCTGCCTTACTACTTACGTACTTCATGGAGCAGTCCTACTTGAGAAGCTAACCGGTTTTCAGCTAGTCAAATTCCCCGCATTGTATGGAAGCCGAAGGTCCTTTATCGCATTCATAAGTGACCGCCACCTGTCCCAATGCTGAGCCAGCTCGATCCAGTCCATATCCACACATCCTACTTCCTGAAGATCCTTCTTAATATTATCCTTCCATCCATGCCTGGATCTCCCAACTAGTCTATAGGCACTAGGATGCATACTTTGTAAGATGGCTGCATTGGATGATGAGTATCTGGCGGGAAGTATGAAGAATTTTCTGTGAAGATTATTCCAGGCTCCAGCCCTCAGAATACATTGTGCCATAGCACTTATTTTTGTAATCTGGTTCAGCAGTTCTGCAGACGAAATCCACAGGAGTGTCCATTCATTAATAACATTTTAACAGAACATTCACATCAAAGAGAATCTATAGGTTTCTAGCAAATCACAAGCTCAAGAACTTGGTTTTATTAGCCCACATTTTCATCAACCTGCAGAACCCAAGCCTCAAACACTTGCCAAACAGCCAAACACAGCTGCTACTGATCCTGCTTCACAGTATGGATGTTCTTTGGCTGTCAAGAAGATGAGGACAAAAACATCTGCATCTGGAATTTCACAGTTGTCTAAACACAAAATAGAATCTAAGAGAAAAGTATGCTGTGAAACCAGTGTCACTGGAAAGCTGGACGGAACTGCATCATAGGAAGTTCTCCTTCTAGTTCATACACACATATTTTAATATCTTAGGGTATCTGGCTACAGTGAATCAGAAGTGGTCTAGATAAAATGGATATCATTCAAGTCATCAACTGGTCATGTCTATATCTGATTCTGAAAAGTGAGGTATCTTGGAAAAAAGCAAAAATGTAACAGCAGAAGATGTGCTATGATGAGTATAATTAATTTCTCATACTACATATTAACATATAAATTGATCTCATTTCCATTCAACTGTACACAAAATTAATACAAAGAATTTGAGGTGGGCAAAGTGGGTCTATACCAAGATCTGGTTCATTGTGTATGGGTCCTGTTCATGACCAGTTCATTTAACCTGTTCATGTTATCTAACCATTATATAATTAGATGCTCCACTTGGGTTTTCATATAATGAACTACTGAAATATTAAAATTGTTCTTGTTGTTGTTGTTACTGTTGTATATTCCATGCAAATGCACAATTCATTGAGATCTTGGGAGGTAAGAAATAGCATGTTCTGTTTTATTATTATTTTATTTTATAGTAATGTCCATCAGTTCAGGATGGTTTTAAGGTTGCTGATACATAATCAGCACTGGCTGTGTGTCTTGTACCACTCATGGCACACACACATCTCACAGGGACTGGTCTGGGTTCACACCTGGTCCTCCACAGTGACATACTGCTGATTAAACACCTGATGCAAGCCATGGCCCTACTGTTCTGTCAACAGTATCAATCATGCTGCTACATTTCTTCATGACCTGTCTTCAAGACTAGCATTCACCACAGCAGTGAATGCTGTTCTGTACATTCACTGCACAATTTTGTCAACACTTTGACACAAAATCATAACCAGAAGCTTGAAGCTCAGCTATACACACAGTCTGCCAAGCAAGTGTTCAACCTTGCACAGTGGTTTTTTTTTAAATCAGGTGATGTCCCAAGACAGTATTATGAAGGTCTGGTTTGCAAACACTCTGGAGAAATTGGCATTCTCCATACAGTAACAGACTGAGTCATTACAGGGAATGTAGCAGGGAATTCTGTGTTTGATGTGTAAATCACTGGTAACACATTTCATAGTTTGTCCTACATATAAAAGGCTGATGCCATTGGAAATCTGTGACTACAAGCAAGAGCTACTTTGAAGCTCCTGTGAAAGGTTATGCCCCTTCACAAAGCACTCTCTACATCATGTCAACAAGTTGTCAGTACATGGATCAAGGTTCCCACAACGATAATAAATTGACCTTTTCTATGTTACAATACCATGTACACAGGTACCAGCCTCCATCTTCAGGATGAAGAGTGAAAGATTAACCTTCTACCCTGAAAATGGAGGCAACATGTTAATCAGAAAAGTTGCTAAGTTTCTACCAGTCATGCTGTCACACATCCTACAGGACAGTACCTTCAGTCACTGGTGTGAGGTCAATGCTTATGTCACATTTATGCCAGTACTTCACACATACGAACAGACAGAAGCAGTTCAGTGTTTTTCCACATCAGCAGTTAATTTCTTATTTTTAAATTCTTACTCAAATTAATCTGTAGCTGGCATAATAGTGAGCTGAAAATACAAAGGATAGGAAAGGATACAGGATGCATGCCATTCTGTCCAATTTTCTGTCACCACACATCCAATGTCTGAGACTTGGGCATGGTTCATGTTTTCAGAAAGAAAACAAGTCAGATTTATCTTGGAATTCAAAAAGAGCACAGTTTCAGAAATAAAAAACTAAACCAACCTACTGGATCTGTACAACACAGGGTTCCTTTTTAACGGTATAAAATGCAGTTGCATGTACATCAGACTGTGTGTTTTCTTATCCACAGCCTGATGGTGGCTCACTGATTGCCGAAATCATGTACAGTCAGCTGGGTGTTACACCACTAGAAGTACATGCTGTTTTTGATGGATACTGAAGTTGCTTTGTTGTTTTACTGTTTATAACACAACAGTATGAATCACCTTAAGATTAGAGCATGAGTAACTGAATACATACATTTTCCAATCAATCCATCATATAACAAACGCCAGCACAGATTGCTCTGCTGGTGTTTCCACTTCATAGCATGAGTGACATGAGTGCCAACAAACAGGTGGTAATATCATTGATTTAAACAAATTATGAGGTGTTCACTGTGGTGTAACTGGAGATTATAGTCTCGTGGGGGCAAGATGGTGCATTGCTGGGTAAAGGTTCCCAACATTTCAAACGTCATGTCGCCTTCATACCCTCTAAGACCACAATCCTTGATCACTGACTGCTGGTAAGTAAATGTCTGGAACTGACAGAACCTAAAGTAAGTTGCCACCAGCATTGCTCTGGATGCCAAGAACACACACAGGGAAGAGTAGACCAGAAGCCTACCCATACCTAATTTCAAGTAGGACATCTTGTGTTAATGGAACATTCAAAAGTAAATCATTACACTCCGTTGAACACAACTACTTTTCTTTATTGTGATGCAGTATAGCAAAATAAAGAAAAGTAGTCATGTTCGACAGATAGTGAACAATTTGCTTGTCAGATACCCATATCTGCTAATAATGATATGCAGTGTACAAATGTATAATTATAGTGCGCATGGCTTCCTTTACATTGGTTGCAAGGATAGTTGGTTCTTATTACAATTCACTTCTCACTTACCTCATATGAAAGAGACTTCTACACTCTTCACCAAACCGCCTCACACAGGGAAGCAATTCTCAAGCATCTTCTTCAATAAGCCTTTGGCAACAGACGTTGCACACACGGACAGCGTACATTCTGCAATAATTCATATCACTTCAAAAATGCTTGTCAACTGACCTTCAATGCATTCAGCTCTAATAACAGGGGGGAAATTTAAGACTTGGTACAGAAAACATCTAAAATGACATTGCCAATCCATGAAAATCCCACTATTACAGACAAATGGTCACTCTTCAAATGACAATTTCTTTTCAGTTTGTACACCATGTAGTAAAGATATGTTCTGATGTTTTGAGAAATATGACAGACAACCAAATCTAGTTCAGGTGAAGGCTTAAGTAACTGGGAAGAAGGAATGTGTCAGTTATATAGGAAACCTGGAGTGGATTTTGGCCAAGCATCCCCTCTTCCTCTTCTGCAGCTCTGACTGGTTCTGGTCCAATACATCCATTAACTAGGCAGTTTTCTTCCATTTAAATCTCCTATTGTTAAAATGTGATCATTCTTGTTTCTTTTATTGACGATTTTTTGCGGTTTGTCATGAAATTTTAGTGTTACTGGTGTATACATTCCACTTCCTGTCATTACAGTAATTATTTCTGCCATCAACTTAAAAAGCAAAATCCATTTTTACTCTAATGTTTATTTGTATAACATTTATAGATTGTCTCAAAAAGACGACGTGAAGATCACAAATTCATTTTCTGAATAAACTCATAAACACACTGAAGGAGAAATTTAAAGCATTCACCAACACAAAATAGATGGCATGAACACGAGACCAACTGGAAGAAACTGACAGATGAAGTGAGAGTGTCCAGAAAGAGAATAAATTTGTATGATCACCAGAACAGTATATGGCACAAAGGAGATGATATAAGGTATTAAGAAATGACAGATTTATGTTAATGATTAGAAAGAGATTAGTCAAGTGTCTTAATTACTATTAAACATTTGATTAATCTGCTACTAATCATTAAGATACACATAACAATATAAGCAATTACTGAAGACAGCAGAGGATATTGTAGAAGATGTATCAATAGGTCTGACAAACCCAAAATTAAACCCAGTACAGAAGTCTGTGACCAGTTTAAATTTTTAACACTTTAAAAATGGACAGCATCATTTACACAAAACTACATAACACCTTAAATTAACTGTGTCACACTCACATGCTACTCAAAAGATTTTGAAATGGGATTATTGCAATGTGATACCAACCAAATGCACACCTGCTATTTGTAATAAATGTGTCACAATGCACAGAATGAACAATGTAAAATCCTGAAATGGGATTGGTGTTAATAAAAACAAGTTCAGATATGAACGCACAATGTAACAATTACAGCTCATTTGCTCTTCTACAATTCCTAGCAGAAGCAGAACACAATCAGTTCACATTTATGTTTGATTTTAGAGCTCGTGCTGGAATTCAGTGACAACACAAAGTAACTGGAACATCAGATTTACATTTTTGGCATACATACACACTCAGTTTAAACCATACATAGTTTAATTTTATCTTCTGACTTACATGTGGGTCTTACAAATCACAACTGAGCCACATAACGTGATCATTAAATTACCTGATCAAAAACAACACTGAAGTGGCTTGATAGCTTTTCATAAAAATATCCACCAGTTTCATGATAATGTGTTCAGCAGTTCTCAATTTTTATGTACATACAGGCAGAAAAACTAGCATAGTAACACAAACAGGTACTGAGCAAGAAGGCAGATAAACCTAAAAAATAGGATCAAGAACTGGATGTGGTGTTTACGAAGGGAACATTGCACTTTGGACCGCATCAAAATTGCAAAGGTCAACAAGGTTATAGCAACATTAATGAAAAATTACTTTTAAAGTTGGTCCTGGCATGAAAATCTGATTCCAGATCTGGGTGAAAAATTTTGTATTTGTATTTGAATCTTTGTCTGTCTGTCCAGTCCAGTCCACATACAATTTTTTACAAGTACTGCATCTAATTTCATAAATGCCACAGCTTTTACAGTTATCTTGTTTTTATTACTTGGGTCTTAGCAAACAACATTAGGTACCTGAAGACCGAGATGCTATACTGAAGTTAGTATCTATGAACAAATTGATAACTTTACTGATCAGGGCACTATGGAGTGTGGAAGGAATCCAAAGGTCAGGAGAACAAGATTCTAAAAGGTTTGGACATGCAGCTTTAAGTTCTATCTTCCCGTTCAACTGTGTACAGAAAAACCATATTCTGCTATCTGTGTTATTTCATGTTGTCTTTTTATGGGTGTTAGGGGGATCTGATGCATATGATTAACGAGACATCACTATGCTGCTAACTTTTGTTCCATGCACTGCAGTTGAAATGGATGGTGTTACCAGCAGATATCCATTTTCTGTACATATAACTTTCTAATGTGCTGTTCTTTCTCATAATTAATAAATTAAAATAGCCCATGCTATTATTTTCCTGATATGTTAATTCGATTTCTCAATTAGGATGCATTTTGTTCATAGTGTTGATTATTTCATCTTCTGTGCTATTTGTAGCATCAAAAATTAGCAATGTATTGCAGCAGCGTCTAGTATCGTGGTGACACGCGAAGCCTCTGACATCAGACCACCGGCTTGCTGCCATATATGATCTGCGCTTCCTGCTATGCCAGCGCCTTCAAGAACGAAAGAGAAAGAGAGTGGGCCGGACGATTGCAGACGGACTGGGAGAGAGGAGTAGATTTGGGAAGCGCGTAAGTAGCATGCAAGGCCAGCGGACAGCAGGAGCGAGACTGTCATGTCGCAGCGCGAGTTGTGTGCATATAGAATAGCGAGAGTAGACGATGCAGTGAAGAGGACGTAACTGAACTCTCGAGAAAACCCCTCTGTTACCAGTTGTTTGGGTACTACATTGTACGTAGTTTTATAGCATCGTGTGTGTTGCAATTTTAAAACGAATTTAATAACACTGTGCATTTATGGACGACACCAGTATGAATAAAAATGTTGCAGTTTATATTAGACATTGCATAGCACGCTGTACATGCCTTCAACATCTGTAGCTCCCTGCAGATGACTGCGGTTTACAGTCGAAAATTTGTAGCAGCAATAAAACCAATCGTGTAGTCAGTTGGCCAGTAACTTATGTAAGGTACATATCATATGTGCACAAAGGGCTTCATATACAGTGCCTGATACTGTGCATACAAACGAAGTGTTACAGTCCAACACAACACTTCAGTATTTGTCAGTCTGTGCAACATGTCTCGGAACAATGACCCATCATCAGGCATTAATTTACATAAATATTAAAAACAAAAGTACATTTACAATATGCACTGTCGGTTGGTGAGATCTCACTGATGTACATATGTTTGTTACAGTAACAAATACATCGCGTGTGTTCGTTCACTGCTGCCTTGACCTGACGGGTGTTAACAACATCGCACAAGGACAGCACTGAACATAAATCGGCAGTATTTACATAAGCACATCGCAATAAATGAACAGCACACACAATCTAATATACATGTAACAGTTCTATAACGTGTACTTATTTTTCAGCCGAACCCAGCGACCGCGCGGTCTAAGGCGTGGGTCTGCGGCCTCTCGCCTGCTGAAATTGTGGGTTCGAAGGAGGAGGCCCTGGCCCACTGGGGGCTGTTACGCCAAAAAAACAAACTAATGTCTTTAGAATTTGTGTAAATTAATGCCTCACAATGGTTCCTTGTACCGAAACATGTAGCAAAGCAGGACAAATATTGCAGTATTCTGTTTGACTGTAATAACACAAAGGGATCAGTCAGAATAAAATTATCAGTTACACTTGTCAGATTTCAATAAAATCTAATTTTCTCTGCGTATTTTCGAAAAATACTGAAATGCCAATCTAGTGGGAGCCGAATTGATCCATACGGATGGACAGGCACGCATGACGTTGCTAACATGCCTTGTTAACTGCCTCGGTGTAACAGCTTACTTACTTACTCCATGGAGCAGAGCCCTTCTTGAGAAGCTAACGGTTTTCAGCTAGTGAAATTCCCCGCATTTTATGGAACCCGAAGGTTCGTTACTGCAGTCACAAGTGCGCGCCACCTGTCACTATCTTGAGCCAGAACAATCCAGTACATACCCCCACATCCCACTTCCTGAGGATCCATCTTAATATAATCATCCCATCTGTGTCTGGGTCTCCCATGTTTTCCTTCCATCAGATTTGCCAACCAAAACCCTGTACACGCCTCTCCTCTCCCCCATACGTGCTACATGCCCCGCCCATCCCTATAAGTAACCACGGCATACACACAGACCACTTTACTTCTACATTGACAGTTTTGCCAAATCTAATGCACTAATATACACTTCAGATATTTCTTGTAGTATCTCTCAGCTGCCATAGGGACTACAGTGAATCAAGTTTATTCACACAACACACTTGCTGTCTCCATTGTTAGTGTGTCTTGAATACAGGGGCAGTAGATTTGTGAAAAATGATGGAACATGACTACCCTCAATCTACAAATCAGCAGGGTATCCTGAAAAAGGAGACATGAGTATCCTTCTACACATTGGTATCTACCATTCCAAACGACATGGTGTCGCTTACCCAAGACCATGATCTTAACAGCCAACCACTGGAAGCGAATTGCAACTGCACACTGAATTTACTAGTGTAGTATCTCACTTTGTGTAATGTCTCATATGTACTTGGAAAGTCAATAGGACTACACAAAATTCTCTTTACCACACAAGGTTCTCTCTGGCACTCCACCAAAGTGTCATGATCAATGATCCTAAAAAACTCGTTTAAAGTATACCCTTTTGGTGATGGTAACTACCAATTTCTGCACACTGAGCCTCACTGGTAAAGGTAAAGTCCACCTAGAACAGGCCAGGATGGGGGTACGTGGTTAACGCCATGCTCTGGCCACTTTGCCCTCCAAAGAAGAGACCCCAGTATCCATTGTATAGGAGGCTGGGTGGACCCCAGGGTCAGTCTGGATGGGTGTGGAAAATCTCGCCCCTACCGGGATTCAATCCTGGACCATCCAGCCAGCAGTGAGTCACTATACTGTGATGCTCACTAGCTCATGACACTACTCCTCCATTAGGGGATAAATGCTGCAAGATCTGAGATTCTAACTGCAGTGCTGAAGAAATTCAGGTCTACAGCAGTGTCACAACACATTGAGTTTAAACAGTTACCAATTCTGAAGCAGCATGCTGCCTCCATCTTCAGAGTTTGGTAGTCCCAGAAAAGAAGACATGCCAGAAACTATGTACCATTCAACAAGGTATAATATCCCAGACAACTTGAATTTTTTTAGATGAAGTGTAAGTTTCAAAGGATAAATGTGAAAGGCTTGAAGAGGCAGTTATGGCAGATTTAATATTATTCATTCTGTGCATTGTGTTTTTATGTAATGATTTACATACAAGCACAAAGCACAATAAAATTAGAAGTTACACATTAACTTGAACCATCCCACATGTTCTGGTGATAAATCGCCATCCTCAGGGAAATAGAATTACAAAGGAATATGTGTGCAATATGAGACAGTCTAGCTACAACTAAAGGCACTCTATACAATAACAATTTAATTCATTTCTGAAACTGTGTTAACCAAGAGTGATCTTTGGTACATATAGCAATTCCTTAACAAATTAGTGGTGAATTGTATCCAATTAAACTTTAGGTAATCTTTAGGTAATCCAACTTTCCCCCAACCCAAAATGTTTAAGATCTCATGTTTTTTTAATTCCAGCTGTTGACTATCATTGGAAGCTAAAGGTTGTTCACTGACTTGTGAGCTGGAGGTCGGAGTGCCTAGGTGCGTGCCTGCCCCACAATCCACATCACACAATGGGTACTAGTAGGTGACAGGGAGAGGAAACACTTTGAGCTGGTTTTGCCAAAAGCCTGCACATCAATAATTGACATATGTTCTGTACCAGACACAGGAAAGTACTTTATTATTTGGTCACTGAACAAGACCATACTCACACAAGGAACTGTTCAAGCCGAAACTTAGACCAACCCTCCAGGGTCTGTTTCTGGTTCAAAAAATCAATTCTTCACATTTTTCCAAAAGAATTTGAGTTACATGTGGAAGTTATTTAAAATATCCAAAGAACACATATTTGGTCTTCAATGCAAGATAGAGAATTCATTAATAACATAAATATTTCAAATGTATGTGGTATTCAGAACATTAAGTAAATGAGTCTGGATTTAAACATGGTTCACACCCAGGCCACTTGAAACTGAAATAGTGGTGAATTCATTTTTACCTCATTTTTCATATGTATATGCAGTGACACTACTTTCAAGACATTTATAAACAATATTGCTTATATTAACTCACCAGCAACAGCTGGAAAATAGAGAAGGACTTCATCACTACTTCACCAACACTTTCTATCATGCTGCATAAACTTCATGGAACAGTAGTTGAAGGCTGAAAGACTAATGGATTGAAAATCTTCAACTTCATACAGGCAAATGGTACTTAGGGCAATGTCGAACTGTTTCAGAATACGATAAACCCAGCTTGTGAATACACATAATCTTAAAGCTAATCTGGAATAAGTTATCACGTGCAGGTTACAAAATATGCACACATCATGTAACTACTACTCTCCACGATCCCATTCTACTACTCTATGCAGCATTAACTGATTAAATTAAATTTGTTCTGGTTAAAGAAATGTGGTCATTCATAACACAGCTGCCTTTGATAACAGTTCATAACAATTCTATCACACACTGTGTGAAATACACCACAGCACTGCACCAGTAAGTTCCTTGCAGACTGACACAATACAGGGATATTATTTTATGTGACAGCTACTGGTAATCACAAATAAAACTTTGCTGTACAAGGAACAATATGTTTGTTAGAAGACACGCATATCTGCAATCATAAGGGAAGTACTTCCAGCACCTTCTTTACACATTGAAAGATAAAATCTAGTCCCACCTGCAATGGATTGAATTGATGCACATGGACCTGGACTCACTGCAAATTGGAATAATTGTGTGCTCTGTGCTGTCTGCTGTCATGTGCAACAGGCTAAGTGTAGAAGTGATGCCAACTGTTAAATGAAATAATGACCCTGTATTTTTGTTCACTGAAATAGGAACTACATATTCATGTAGGTATAGAGAGGCACAATAGAAGCATTACAGTTCCGCTTGTTTTGGATTGTGATGCTGTCAGTGCATAAATGGTATCATGACTGGTTGGAGAACATGTGAAGGATATAAACTGTGTAGTGGTGGGCACCAGTTTGAATAGTTTTTAATATAGTATAAATTAATATGGATATATGCTTGTAGGTCCAGTGCTACTTTTTGCAGCCCTGTACACAACAACAAGCACATACTATATATAGGTGATGAGTCTGTATTCAGTTATTACATACACTCATGTTCACAAGACGGGGATGGTGTTAATTACAGAATTAACACAGCCTTGCATCATTATCTTTGTCTTAAGGATTACACATATTTGGCACGGTGTGTCATAATATTTACCTACTTCCTTTACACTCAGAGCTAAAGTAACTGTAGAAGGAATCTGGATTCGTATAGTAAGAGGCATTCATATAGCATTATTAGCAGTGGAAAGTACAAACTAATTATTACAGTATAGATGAACATTCAAGTCTTCCGAGGTGACACTCGAGTGTGTCATTTCCTGCATTTCTTATGATCAAAGTGCTTCATCTCCAGGACTATCTGACCCTGAAGATGAGGGCATTATGATACTTCAACACATCAGCTGACATCAAATCCCAAAAGATTTGCATTTTCAGAAACATCATTGTGACTGCATCAAATCTTGCCACAGTATGAATGTTGGCATATCTGCTACAGTACAAGGATGCACATATTACTAGCTAATAATACCTGTTTCATACATTTCCTGCAGACTTAATTCTTGGTACAAGGCTTTCCCAGTCCATAGTGTTATTCATATGTTATATTACCACTTAAATTGTTACTATTTCAGCTCTACAAAAACAACAGAAAAACTATGTTAGCAACAAAATTTTAAAAATAATGCTGAGGCCAAGATTAAAAATAGAAAGTCAGATACCTTTGTATAATTTACATTTACAAAAGCAGTTCTACTTTCATATACAACCTCAAGATACATAACATTATTTGATAATTGGTAGATGTAATGCTTAAAAAAAGATTTAATACAGTGACAGTCTCAGAGTTCAGGATTGCAACCATGCACTGTCACCCATATTAGTACCATTATTTCAGCCATTCATAACTTGTTCCAAAAAATCAGAGTAAGACCACATGGGTAGCACGTTGACTTCCCCCATTCTTCTGCTATTGCACAGATTACTATCAGCTGAGCTAAGCCTTGTCTACCATTGAAAGACATTGATTGATCTTGTCCTTTATGCTATAAGACTCTACTTCAATCATTTAACATACATCACACTTTCAGAACTGTTGATATGTATTATAAATAAACATTAATGCTTTTTATGCTTTTTTATGTTTTTATTACTGGCATTTCATAAGTTCTTGAAGACAAAATGGGTATTTAACATTAAAAATGGGTTTTAGTGTTCATGATGGCTTTGTCTTGCAGTTAATCTGAACACTGAGGCTCTACTGTACATTTTAATATACTGCTAATGCCAATACTCCAGTAAAACCCTCACATTCTCACATTTCTGCAAGGCTGTAATATATTTACATGAGTGACATTCGTCATAACAGAATGTGCTCACACACAAACAGCCAAAGATAAAATTCTGAACTCATTTACCAACAACCAAGCTAGACAAAACTTTAGAACAATTAGTTACATCATTATGCACAGTTTTTGGTTTCTAATACAGGGTCACTATTTTGTTTGCAAACTATCAGTTTGCATGTCCTGTTGGTTTCTTTAGCAAATTAATGTTGCTCACTTAGCTGCTGACCACACATACGGCAGAGTGGCAGTGTGAAGTGACAACCTATAGCTGTCAGACAAAATAAGGACCCTGTATTTTACCAGTGGGTTGCATGTAAAAATGGGAGCTTCATACACTACGAGTATCGCTTGTCCACCCAACTGCAATGTGTCTAGTGAGCATGGAAGACGTGTTAACATTCAATGAAACACCACAAGACTTTTATGTTCTAAGGTTCCAGGAATGAAAAGAAGTGCTTCTTTCATTGCAGTTGTAACTGGTATAAAGTATGAACTTACTAATTCCTTCATGATTAACATAAAATTGTATTTAAAAATATTCCAAACAAGCTCCATGAAAAAAAAAACTTAATTAATAAAAATTACATTAATAGGATTTATATATTCTCTGTTCATTGAAAAATATTTTTATTTAAGATACTTCAAGGCTCAATTTATGTATCCTTAATGTCAACATAAAATTCTTGGGTTATTAAATCTTGATAGCTGATCTTACAAATATCAAGTATCACACACATATTCATTCAGACTCTTCACATGAAAATATTGTAAGGTCAGTGCTAAAAAAATAAATTATGGAAATGGAATCACAACAAGAGCCGCTCAGGTGATAGAATCAGCTCTCAGATCTACACAAGTGCTGCACAAAATATTTTAATTCTAATTATTGTCTTTGACTGACAAGAACAGCTTTGACCTTGACAGCATGGGTGGGTTCCCACATTGCCAGGCTAACCTGGTGGAGAAAGCAAACAGGTTTTGTCAAGCACACATATCTCCCTTCCTGTTTGTCACTTTTCACTGATCACCAATTGTTAGATGTACCATTTATGACCAAGTCTACAATCAAACGTATGCACACCTGTAACCAGACAGAACACAACAGAAGACAGACGCATTAACTCATATGCACAAGACACAACTGCTTGTCAACTTGAGTACATCTGCTAATGGTCACAGGCATCTAATGGTCTGACTTACATGCGCCACCACTACCAAGGTAAAAGATGTACTTGCAAGACAATGGCAGCAGTTTCCTAGTTCACAGGTATGTCAACACAACATCACTACACTGGAAAACTATCTACAGTAAAAAAACATAACTGCACTAGCACATCACAGAGACAGAGAGAGAGAGAGAGAGAGAGAGAGACAGTGCTGTAACAGACTGCTTTTATGTAAGTTTTCAGCTTTTCCCTGCAGTTATAGATAAACTACTGGTTTTCTATCAGGATTCTGTAACATGCAGTGGTTGAATGTTCAGAAGTTTTGGAGGAAATTACTCCCTCTATCTTTAGGGTGACAGTCTGGTTCACATGGATACTGAAATCCAGAACATGCAACCACTGCATGGTGCAGAAACCCAAAGGAAGACCAGCATCTGCATTTGTGATTTTAAATTAGGTACAATCTCTTCCTGGTGAAAATACCGTACTTGCCATATTTACATTATGAGTAGCAATGAACTCACACGTCAGCCATAATCTCCAACTGTCATAATTTTAGTGTATTACTGTGTGCTGTGCATTCACCAAATAGTTACAAACTGTCTTCAGTAGATACTAGGAATGGTTCACGAAAACTGTGTTGGGTTACCCTCACATTAATTCTCATCTGAATCTATACAGGTGTATATTAACCTTCATTCTATTGCGCTAACAGTATTTGCAAATGTGTCAAAAATGTGACATGTAAAAAGATCTTGGCAGTTACACAGGCAAGTCACAAGAAAACACTTTTTACTGGCGAATTTAGTGCAAATACGTTTGGAACAGCTGCCTCATTTTTCAACAGTGTCAGAAACACCATGCTAAAGACTTGCTGCTGTGCCTGTAGCTGCACACAGTATGATCTCAATTTTTTTTCGCATTTTCAAAGGTTTTCATTTGACTCATCCACATACATAATGTTTCGTTAACATTTTAAACCAGGTGAAGTCAAATATACATATATTTGCTTATGTCATATATTAAGCTTCCCAATTTGACATATCAGATACACTTCTACTACCTGCAAGTAATTATAACCTTCCAGGGGTACACCCAAGGGTGGGAGGGGAGCTGCCAGGAAGCAGCTCCCCCCCCCCTCCCCAAAAAATCAAAATTTTAAAAACACAGATCTTGTAGACACAATGACATGTAACATTTTTTGTAGTTTACCCTTCAGCTGAAATCATCCACTGAAATTGGCTGATGACTGGTACATTAGAATTTTGAAAAATAAAATAAATTTAAAATCTTAGGAGGTCTTGCATGAAATTAAATAAACCACAGATATCAGACGTGTGATTTAAATTAGGCGAGTGAGTCAAGGCACATGTAGTTATATTTGTATATATGTATACAAATGCAGTTGCCAACATGTTACGCTACAGTTATAAATATGACATGATTTTTATACCACAGTTTTTAAAATTAAACATAAATTATATACAGCCTCAGGGTCAGTCCTCCACAGAAATTCAAGGAGTGTACCTGTACCCTTCAACACAATTTTGAGAAAACAGTCAAGGGAGATCTGATGTCAATGTACAGCTTCAAAGTATGATGACAATAAAGTGTGTATGATATGTGTGTCAAAATAAAATGAGAAATCACTAACGGAAACATAAATTGATATGAAAATCCTAAGTTTAAAAGTAAATTAAATTATTGCATTATTTGAATTTGCTGTCGGTCTGGGGTGGAAGGCCTAGCAAAACATGTACATGTACATAACACACAAGGTCTAATCCAAAAAGAGAAGTGTGTACATTGTTTTGATGTGGAAATCTTACAAAAAAAAGACCACTCAGAAATAGTCACTCTTGATGGGAGGATGAAATTAACCTTCAACAGCCAGGTTGGTAAGTTGTAAACTGGACTCATCTGGCTCACGATTGGGACAACTTGTGGACTGTTTTAAGCAAAGAAATGAACCTTCAAGTTTCATAAAATGCAGGGTACTTCTAAGACTACCTTAGGAACAATAAGCAGCTCATGAAGTACTCTATTCCGTGCAGTTTGTAAGTTATTCAGTTAGTTCATCTACCTTTTTATCAAGCTCTAAGGACATAAAGAGTTATTTTTTAGTTATATCTCCATACTGACTGTGGGGAACACATAGCTTCTTATTTAATAGCCTTCTTTAGGAAGAAGCAAGGCAGAGCAGAACATCATTAGCCTTCTTCAAGTTGAGAATAACTCTGTTCCATGCAGTTATGATTCACACGTATCAGTCCTGTCAAAGAAACATTATCTCCTCTTAAGACACACCAGGCACATGTAAATATCACTCCACTGACTGCAGCAGCATGTTGTCAGAACCACATAATGACAACTTGTGCTTACAGAACGACACATATGAAGCTGGAAGCAATTTGTTTCAGATTTCTGTAATTGAAAATAAAAAAACAATATTCTTTAATGGTAACTGCAGAGTAATACACATCAAATGATAAAAGTAACATCAACATGGCAGATGACGCAAGAGATTAACTGTAGTAAAAGCTCACTTCTTTTACAAAAGTATGACAAGCCTTGTATTCAGTAGATTTCTGCAACATTAACAACAGCATGACGACGATGATGATGGCGAAAACTGCTAACAGTAACTGTGTAAAAAGATACACCATCATTAAATGTGACACATGCAAAGGAGCTGATCTGCAAGTACAAAGTAGCAGTTCTTAAGTATAAAATCTGTAAGTTATAAAACTCAGACATTATTTTTAAATGAAAGTCATACATGCCTTCAAGAGCACAATTAAGGTCGATAAGACAAATTCTGTTACAACGTCCTGTCACGACTAAACTTTACAAAAATAGAGCATGATGTGAACTGATCAGATTACTTTAAAACTGCCTACCCAAAATGCTGTGGACTGGCTTGATGCATACCTTATATCTAATATGAAGGAACTTTACTTTCCAGGTACCTTCATTTGATGTGGCTTTTCTTGCAGAGGGTTGTAGGCCTTGTTGTGTTCAACACAGCAGTGGCTCCAGAGAGTTATCCATATATGATAGGCAATGCAATGTAGCCTGAACTGCTATGAACACCAGTGGAGATAATCTGCACTCTTGCCGGTGACATGATGATGTCTGTGTTTCATGTCACTGACTGGCTTCATGAACACTTGCGACACTGCTAGGGACAGACTACAGTTCTGTGGAACTGAATGAACTAAACACTCACATCTTTCACTGAAAGTGGATTTTTATAAGAATGCATGTATAACTGGGTATGCACAAAAAGATGTACTGATAAACATCAACACATACCTCATGTGAGTTCTACGTTCAGTGCAAAGGTAGCCAATTGGAACGTTTTAATACGTAACATGTACGTAGAGTTACTCACTGACACCAACAACATAAACATAAACTTACAACACTATAAAAAATTAAGTATGAATAGTATAATAATACTACTTTTGGGCATACCCACGTAAGCTGAATAGTATGTATAGAAATAAGTATTTGTACAGCACAGCCTATGTGTCTGTTGAGCAAATTTCTATAATTCAATGCTTAAATACACACTAATTCAAATAATGCATAATTTAATATCTAAATATACACAAAGTATAGATAAACTTTCACATAATTTAAAAGTGCAATAATTTTATCTGGAATTCTTCAAACAGGTTTGCAAGAGCAACATTAGATGCTAAACAATACAATAAATTTATATGTTTATTAGTATGTGGTACTGCTGTTCATTTTATCTTCAGGGATTAAGAATGATGTTCAGGAAATAAAGTCACTTAAAATTAAACTGAAAAAGACAGTTAATTCTTTCTTTCATTTGATCAACCAGCATTTAAAAAGTACTTACAGAAGAGATTTTCTCTCTTATATGAAAACACAAAAAAAAGTACAGTTCTATTAATGACATGAAACTGATTAGAGAGTTCCCTGTTGAGAAGAAATTACACTGTATCATGTAAATATGTTGGTATTGTGACACACATAAACTTTAAGTTAAAATGTATCTACAATTTTTTGAGATCATTTAATTATAGGTAAATAAAACGTCATATTCCATATGAAAATTCGAATTGGTCCTATGGTGTATGACATGAATTGGGACTATCACAATGCAGATACATATACTGAATGTTTCTGTTACACAATAAGGTATGGAAAATAAAAATACTAGAACATTAACTACATTTACATTATTCTTCAAGAATGAAAGTCCCTGTGTAAAGATACAAAGGCAAAATTGGGAACCTTCCTCAGAAGTTGCATAGTTTTGTATCACTGCAAGCCACAAACATGTTATAAACCAAATAATGAACCAATATGTTTTCTGAAATGTCTTTCAATACTCAATCCTGAATGCTATTTTTTCATGAAACTACTGAACATTTATACAGCACACAATCCTCACCACGCCCAGCTCAGGTACAATTCTAAGTGTAGGTCTCATGCTATACATGCAAGTATCAACTGCTGTAACTAACTACCCATTCTGCCTTATGTTCCTTGGACAATTAATGTAAACTGAGATGCACGGACTGCAAGGTTTAGCTCTGACAATATGTAACACACAGAACTGCAGGTAGACTGTCTTGAGTCAAGACTGCGTTCTATTGCATTTCTAAACTTCTGAAGCAGGCACATTTTGAACTGTGTGGATGTTGTGGGTGCAGCCGAAGGAGGAGAGGGACTGAAATATGAACAGTAAAACAACATCCGCTCTATTTAAAATAAAATAAAAAAAAAAAACAAGAGAACAATCAACTGCATGTGTAAACAGTGCAGGATACACCTGAAAAAAAAAATCATTCCAACATTGAAATTTGATAATATTACATTGTTTTCATCACCAAACTGTATACGGTTGCTAGAAGTTCTCTTTTAATATTTGTACACTTAGATTTCTTACTACATAAGAAGGATAAAACAAATGATGACAGTGCTACAAAACAGGGTACTGTAACTTCTGCCTCCTATGACAGACTATTCTAGGCGACTTCAGTGACAATGTGTTAATAGAATTTCTCAAACATATGATGAGATTTGTTTTTCAAACACATTTTTTAACGCTTCTTTTGAAATAAAACTGAGGTAAACGGGATATGTACAGCACTGAAATCAATGTGGGGATTGTGTGACATAAAATGAAACCTGCGTACTTGTCATACCCAGTCAGTCTCCGTAATTTACCCCATCACCAACGCCATTAAACTTGGCCCCTTAGCCACTTTGCAACTTGTCCACATTTTGAAGTTCCTATCATGCTTCTGTGCATTTTTTTAAATTTTCTGTGAGAATTTCACAGGTGACTAATTTTTCATACCATCCTCCACAAATGAAAATCTGTCCACCAAATTGTCCTATATCTACCTTTGTACCTGTTAAATACCATTTTGTTGACAACTCACTAGCAACATATGGCAACTAAAATCCATGGGTCCTGTTTCGTAATCTACGCTTCTTAGTCAGCTACCAAAGTAATCTAAGGGATCTTCTAATTTTCCAACCCAGCAAAGTCACATTCCTTCCCTCAAGTGCTGCCAAATCATGCCATTCATTCTCCAACGGTCTGCACACAGCACCAGACAACAAACATTTTGGTACAAGAAAATTACTGGATGGGCTCAAAACAAACAAAAAGTTAAATGAGGTAAATACTGAAGATGTAAAACAAGTTTTGTACTTGACATACAAAAACCACTTGCCAGACACTACAGTGTGCAAATTCAGTTGTTGGAATTATCAACAGCAGTAGGCACGATTCTGAAAGCTCAGAAGCAGAAATGCAGCAACAACAGACAATGACTTTGTTCATGTCCTTGTTCAGCACTATGTTCAATGCATTGAACACATCAGCCACATTTGCATGTATGCATGTATGCAGGTATGTACAGTAGTGACCACATAACTTACCAGCTAAGCCCCCAAAATCTGTACACAGCTGTGGTCAGCATGACATGGTCACTGCAGCTAGGCTCACCTCAGAATGGTCAGGCGGTGTTATACCTCTTTTGAAGACATTCACAGTTCCAGTCACTGTGGTTGCTTTTGAAACAGAAAAAGTTTGGTGGCACATGTGCAGTGAATCCCCTCTCACCAGCTTGTCATGTAAACCCCACACTTATAACTAACATATACAGTAAAATCTGTGATATCTAGCACCTCCAGAACCTAATGGTTGCTGGATATCATAATATTACAGACGTTGGAACAATGTACGTTATGTACATCTTCATGTACCTAGAAACTTCATGGACTGATCTAAACCATTCAATCTGTCCTATTTTCCGTGCTACAGTTTATATTCCCTTTTCATCACTACTTATATAACAATATGTATACATGATAAAAAAAACTACCCAACTAACCAATGAGACACCAATATTTAATGGCTGAACCTTCGAAATCGGTGCTGGGTGCTGCAGGCTGATGGTATAGTGAAAAATAATGGGCCTCTTTGTCTTTCCAGGGCTTTCTATACCATATGGTGTTTACTATCACAGCTTTTACTGTATATGTAGGTAAATACACTTGGTTTATTTGAAACATTGCATAAAACTTACAAGGACTGTGTCCAATGCTGTGGGCTGTACACTGAAACAAGCATCAATATATGAAATGCCACCTTATGCTTATCACTGACAGCACTGACACTGTATTTCAGCACTAACGACTAGCTGGTACTGCCCAGGCACCAATGGACCCAGACAATACTGGAAGAGAGTGACAGTAACATGTTGCTGCTGATTAATTTGAATTTGTAGGATAGAAACCATTTGACAGTTTAATTTGCTGATGATATCGGTCAAATGCAACAAAGAAGTATTCAGACAAAATTGGCAAAGTAATAAACTGCCATTCATTTGACACCTTTGATAAATGAGATCATAAAGGTTCAACTACTGCTGGTCACTTCCTGTGCGCTCACTTATCACATAAATTGTAGGACAACTCAGCAGCTGCCCACAGATGCAGGAAGTGACCAACAGTACAGACAAGATAAAAAGAAGTCACCCTGTATTTAGCAACAGTAACAGCCTGTCAGCAAAAGATTCAGTCAAAATTACACTCAGTTGATGACTGTCCAATCACAAAGCATGATGTTATTATAGAAGAGGATATGCACACTGAAGACTTAAAATCTTCTGGGAATGATGCTGTGTAGTTCCTTAGTTGCTAAGGATCACAGTGCCTTTATCTTAGGGTGAAGGATTCCAAGCAGTTCATGCTGCTTCAACTGCCTGATCGAGAAAATGAGGGCACTGTGATACTTTCAAATGTCAGAAACTGCATACCTGATGACACAGCAACATATCCCAGAAGAATTTAATCTTCAGCAACACCACTATGAGAACCTCAAATCTCAAAAATGCACTTTGGGTTTACTTAGAAAGCCACTTTTTTTAGTCTGCATTGGATGGAGGAGTGCAGCGCAGTCTTGTTTAGTCTGATCAGCAAGAGACTGACTCACTGCATGTGAGTGTCAGTTAACCTCAATACTTGTGTCATGACAAGAAATGTTTCATTTGTTTTGAAGGCAAATCCTTTTATGAAGAAAATCTACACCTTGACAAAAAGAAAAAAACTCTCTCTCCTAAAACAATTCAAACCTAGAAAATTAAGAAACATACAACAACAACAACAACAACAACAATAACAACAACAGACAAATTCATTACAAGTAAGTCATTGGCATAACACCATAATATTAGTACTAATAATTAAACAACAGCCATGGCTACTTTCTTCATCCCATGGTTCCCTGATTCAAAACTTTTTGCCCTCTCAGGCAGTTCAAGGATTGTGGAACACTCAACAGTCTGATTGTGGTAGTTCCGTTCTTTGTCAGGGAGTTACAAAACAACTTCAGTCATCCATTGTACAAAGAAACTGCGGCTTCTGTTTCTGTATTTTCATTTCCCACCATTCTGTGAGTACCTTTTATCACAATCTGATCACTTCCTGATGACCACACAACGATCAGTCAATTTTTGCATCCCCACGATGATGCCTTGGTGTTTGATACTTGTCTGAAGGCCTAGCATGAGATAGCGAATTAGAGACAGTTGTACACCCGCGTTACAATGTGGAGATGCGAATCTCTGGCTGCTGATCAGGTGATGTGGCAGGCGATGCCCCAGGAGAAATGGGAGATGCAGGTTCCACCTCAGATCCGGGATAAGAAGCTGGAAGGTTTACCACCACAGATGCAGTCATTGTGGAAGAAGTGGTAGAGTTGGGCTTGCTGATAGAGACCAGAGATGCACCAGTCCCTCCTGTTGCACTCACTGCCACACCTCCTGCTGAATTGCTCTGATTCAGGCTGGCTCGTGAAAGACGGTCTGGTGTGGGTTCACTAGGAGGTGAGCGGTTACAAGTCATCCGGATTTGAATGTCGTTGAGTTCCTCCTCATGGGCAGCAGACTCGGGTGTTACTCCTCGTTGCTGCTTCTGGGGAACAGACAAACTATGTGAATGACAGGGCTACCACACAGTATAGGATAGAAACAGGTAATGGTGAGAAATCATAACATTCTGCATTCCAAAGAGCAGTGTATAAAATACTGAAACATACTGACCTCAAAGGCAGAAAGATCCTCAGCATGAGAACAATTTTCATACATTGTATACATATTTTTGTTTTTGGTCAAAATAACTGAAACTGGACTCTTGCAGATGGCCCCATCACCTAGTCTCAGCAACTGTCCTATCTGTTGTCAGTTCCTCTTCTTTATAGACACAACAGCCTTATGTCATTATTTTACTTGTTTGGTACTTCTGAAATGCATAGTTCTTACCTGTACCTCACTTACCTCACACAAATTATCAGATTATTGATTCCTTCCAATTTGTCATACTGACTAAACTTTGCTAAACACGTTTCAAACTGAACTTAGTTCTTGTTAAAGTAACTATGCCAGCCATTCTCAAAGGTGAGAATATGACAGAATCTTTTGTCTGTAATCTGAACTTGAAAAATAAAGAAAGATGCATCTCCCACATGTGCTATGTAAGGTGTGAATAGGTAATCATTGAATTATATAGAATAAAACAATCAATTTTGGCAATGACATTAAGAACTAATGACACTGGAGTTGTAGTAAGTACTGGCAAAGAACAACACAAACCTGTATAATGCAAAGAGTGAAGGATAATACTTACTTATGTTTCTATTTTTCTATAAAAAATGCTCCATTCTGGGTAAGGTAAATGTACTGTCTGTCTCCAGTACATGTTGAATATGGCAAATGAAGGTTATGTCAGTATGCTGTCAAAATAAGCACATTTTCCATAGTTTGGTAAATATTTTTATCAAAATCAGATGTCATGTTGTGGTACCTTACCTGGAGGCTCGCTTCAACCCATCAAGCAATCAGTCAATCAGATTTAACTTCCACAGTACATTCTATCTCTGTCCGGTAATATGACTTCCCATGAAATGAATAATCACATGTCACTTCAATTTCACATTATCTTAACCTTTCAGTACAACACACACAGTCGTGCCAACTCTTACATAACCACAGTTTCAAGGAGGCGTAGGTGTGATCAACGACATTTGTTCCACTTTCTTTTTACTTGTTTACTTCTGAAACCAATGCCTTGAGAAATAACTGGCTCCTCTCCTAACGGTTCTTTCAGTAAAACAACGCTTTTCATTACTACGCAAGGACCGCTTTGTTTGAGCGCTAGGCACTGCACTATGCATGCAAACGAAGCGGTCGTTTAGAACCAATTTTTCGACAGAGTTGTGCTACTGTGCACCAAACTACAACGTTCCATACCACAGGCAACCCTTCTATTCTACTATCCAGGCATTCCTGTTTCCAGGACTAAGATACTCGAATCCCCTACATGCTCAACCTTCGGACGACAGATGAAGAAGAAATGGATAAACAGAATGAAGAAACGAAAGAATATGACGTGTGAAACAGACAGCGAAAGAAGTATGTGTGTTAGATACCATAATCTGGTGGGTAAATTGACATTACACCTACTGCATGCTAAGACAACCGACATCTGTGGATCGCTATGTTGACTCAATTCCCACACAGGATGCGTTCAGATAGAATATAAGTCATGCAGAAGGAAAGCCATGCACCTCGAAACTGCATCCACGTGACACATAAAATTCGGTTCCGTAGGAACCGTGTTTACAAATTGTAGAAATGATAAATAGTTACAAAATTACCTTAGTTCGAACTTCAATCTTGTCGCTATAGACAAGGACTACGCGGTCCTTGCCTGGACTCGTGGCCAGAAAGGGGATGCTCTTCGCGGCGCCGTCATGCACAGGAGTGGGCGGGCAGGCCATGCAGTGTCGGGCATGCGGGCAGGCGGGCGATCAGTGGCGTACGGTTCAGCATTATAACAGGAAGGAAGACGAGAAGAGAAGAAGAAGTGGGGCAAATCAGAACGAGGCCTCAACAAGACAAGTGCCGTCCATTCCCACTCCAGCCTGCAGGTCGCCATGTTCGGCCGAGGAAGCAGGCACAAAGTGGTTTCTGGCCCGCTGAAATACAGGTACGGGCTGTGAAACAGATGGGCCCGCCCACGTCTCATGATGATGCTGAAAGAGGGACGCACTCACACTGGCAGGATCGAGGAGGGGGCAAAGGAAGTACGTGAATAGAGTGAATCATGGAATGTTTCCTCGAGATTTTGGCGATTTGCTTATTTTGTACGCAATAAAATGCGTTTATATTCGGCAGTATGAACTGTTCTCATGTTCTTAATCCAACGATAAGTGATGAAAATCGAAATTTCATACTATATAGGTTTACACATAGCAACTAAATTTATTAGCACCTTTCGTTGACCAACAGTTAGGCAGGCACCACCCTACGTATACTAGATCACATACTGCTGATAGCTCCATCGCGCTGCTTGTAATCGTTTGATGTGTTTCGGAGAACTTAAAGTTGAACAGGGCTCCGTGAAGATGGCGTCGGGAAACACTGATACGTGTTGGAGCTATAAATACTATGTGGGTAGCACACACAGGGTGGTGCATAAATATTGGTCAATAAAAGTGATACGGTATGTACAGTGTTAAGATATTAAATTTTTATTTCTGAAATTAATGTTTAAATTACATTATTTACAATTAAATGTGAATAATGGCCGCTTTTTAGCGCTGCGGTTACTTCATGTACCAACAGGCTTAAGATTAAAATAATACACGTTCAGCCCACACAGTGTATTTTAAGTTTTGTACGGATCTGCGAAAAAAAAACAGTGATTATTTATCTAAGCAACATTAACTGGTTGGTTTTTATAACCGATACGGAGTGTGTTTACTGCGCGGTACGGACTGGGTCTTTAAATAACAGTAAAACTGATTGATTCTCGTCTTTAAACTTTAAGTAATATTATGAACGTCCTGTATTCATGTTAAATCTTGTGACAATACTGCGAATGGTGCACTCCGTAGCGCAGCACATAGCGTTACCAAGACGTCTGTTACTTTCAAAATGCCATACTGTCTCACAGTATGCACGTAAATGTAATTTTATTGACATTCAGAAAATTACGACCTTCCCTTCCCCCATTTTCACGAAAATCAGACTCGACAGCACTAGGCGCACAGTTCCTGCACCGAGTTTCACTAAAATCGCACAATAAACGCTGAAGGTGCGAACAGATATTCATTTACGCTTACACCCTTACATGAAATATGACTTTGGCTGTGCTGTGTTGCACGAAACTGACATTCGGTACATTTCGTCGAAATCTGTGCAGAACGTTACCAAATCGGAAGAAACATGCAGAAAATATCATGAAACTAAATTTACGCCTGCGTCCTTACATAAAGAATGCCTTTCAAAGCGCCGCTTTTCACAAATTTTACAATCGTTCTACAACGTTTCGAGGAACGCACCGCAGTCGATCCCAAAACATGAACAGCACGAGCACAACGTCCAGTAAAGTACGCTCGTCACCGAACCGGCTTAGAAGAGACTCCGACACCCTTTGTAAAGAAACCCTATTGAAGGTCATAAAAATGCGACACTCCACAAATCACAGGCAGACGGAAGAACTGTAGTCTCAACACAAGGCGCTGTTCACCGAACAGAACGGCCAAATTTATACAGTTTCGTCACGTTCCATTACGATGGATATCACAGTTTCTAACTAAAAATGGCGTACGTAATTTACAATGCAACTCGTGAAATTCCGCAGATGTGGTTACTTAGGGAAAGTTTTGTTAAGGGTGGATAGTTAAAGAAAATAGTGTTTGGCGTGGGTAATGGGAGGAATGTTGTGTTCAGTGTGCTTAGTTAAGGAATATGGTCCTCAGTGTGGTAGGTAAGGTAGGTTGTGTTCACTTCTGTTAGTTAAGGAATGTGGTGCCCGGCGTGGGTAGTTAAGGAGTGTAGTTTTAAGTGAAACGTCCGATACCGGACATGTATTGACGGAATTTGGAAAACAAATTTTCGGACAGGAACGCAATAAGATTGAGGCCCCACGCTGGTACTAGGAAATGGCAAATGATGGCGGCGGGTTTTGTTCACATTTGAAATGAAGTGAATAAGCAAGTACTTGCAAGTGATGAGAAAGAAATTAGAAATGAATGTTAAGTGCTGCTGAAGGTGAAATATTGGTAAGATGCAGAGAGAAGAGGAAAGGATTAGCTTCAAATACCTGCATGAAAAATGGCGTCTATAAAGACAAGACTGTAGACCGTAAGCCACATGACAACATTTGGCAGTGTTCTGCTCCGTACACACAACAGCTCCAAGTAATGTGGGGTGTTACGGTGTGGCTTAGCAAGTAAACAGTTGTGACATATGGCAAGCCAGTCGTGCAAAGCGGTACGTCTCTAGATAGATTGCTGTGTGTAATGATTAATCGCCATGTTATCAGTTCGGTTAAATATTTCGGTTTAAATGGTCGTCATTTTAATTGACTACTTTGTTAGTGTTTTTATTTTCTACGTGCTGGTGTAAGAGTTTAACATTTCTGTTTCCTTCAGACATGTTTAAATGTTTTATAGCAAGCAGAGGACGAAGCAGGTTTGCCCAGCAGGTGTTCATAAAACTGTGTGTATATATATAGCAAAGTTTATGGGGATTGTTCGACGGGTCGAGGTATGTGAGCCTGGAACACTCATGCAGGCGAGTTACAATGTGACCGCCAAACGTGCATTGAATGCAATGCACAATGAACGAACAATACGCGGACACAACAATACCGTTACGGTGTCCACAGTCGTGCGAATTGTTAGGTTCGAGATAAAGTTTGTTAAATGATACAGGCTGTTGTTTTGCACGGGTGTATAACTCGGTCCCTCACAATGAGGGAAAAACATAGACTGAGGGTTACGTCTTTAACACACCGTCGTGTTATGTTGGCCACCGTAACACGACGCGCTCCGACACGCCCACGCACCACCACAATAGGACAGTGTCTGTGCAGTGTCTGTCTGTACAAAACTGGAACGAGGCAAGGAACATACACTGCTTGCCACAACACCTGCAAATGAATAGCAGCAGCAGCAGCAGTACAAACAAAATCATTTTAAAACAATTTTAAATTGTTTTACCAAAGGACTTCAGCACCTTAAGTTCCACGATGTTGTTTAAGTAATTGTATAAAATTTGCAAATTTGTGTAATCACAAATGTAATAATGGTTTTGAGCATACAACAAAGTTCTCTCCGAAGATGGCGCAATAAGCGCCGAAACTTGTAGGAGAAAAAGGTGATAATTATTACATGTATTTTATTGTATATGTGCGGTTTGTTGGTGTGTTAAAGACATCATTTATGAAGAAATGCATGGAATGGAGAGCTTCCGAGGTAAAAGGCTGAAGGTGTTGTTGAACAGCACGGGTGTAAGGGGGAGGAAATAATAGAAGCCTGGAGAAAATTGCATAATGAGGAGCTTCGTGGCTCATACTCGTCATCCAAAATTATTAGGGTGATAAAATAGAAGAGAATGAGGTGGGCGAGGTGAGTGGCACGTAGGGGGGAGAAGAGAAAAGAAATACAAGCAGTGACACTTTGCGGAGCTGCACGCTTTGTGACTGACGGCAACAGCTGCAGGAAGCAGCGCCAAACCTACCGTCTCGGGTGAAGGAACGGACGGCTTGTCGACGAGCTTACGTGACACACACTTTTGTATCTGTACAGCATTCAGAAAACACTGTATTTTGGTATAAGTGTGTCATCAGCCAGCCTGTATCATTACTTTTATTATTACTGAAATATAAACTGTGTCAGCGTATTCCGCTGCGTTCTGTACTGGCTGAGATCTGTCACTGGTCGTGCATTCACTTTGCAGCAGTCACATCATCAGTACAGTCTGTCCGAATGACTGTAGCATGTGTTTGTGCTGTACTCACCTGCATGACGGACTTTGGAAACAAGTGTGAGCGCAAGGATAAGAGGCATACATTTGCACGGAGGATACCGACACAAGTCCCACTGTTCTGCGATAAAATGCACACGTGCGACCGCTCGGCCCAGTTACCGTAGGACACAGTGGACTGGAAGGACTCACAACAGCACCCCACACCGCCGCCAGTCTCCTTCTTCTCTCTGCAGACAGCCTTAAAGTCAATACTGCACTTACAGACGCCATCAAACATAATGTGCACTTGCATCACGACTGCAACACTTCACGGACGTAACCCAAACGCTCCGGAGCACAGCAAATAGTCTGAACATAACAATAAATGGAATATCATTCACCACTAAAATGTTTTCCTTATCTAATAAAAATACAATTTACAAAACCGTAGTCGGTTTTGTAAATTTCATTTGCAACAATTTGTGTTACTGAAAATGGGTACAGAGTTGCGCGTGTATCTCGAGGGTAGGAAAATAAAATACGACATACGTAAAGGCTGGAAGATACGACTGTCACATTAGTTCAGAAAGTTCTTAATTTTTATCAGTGACCTAATTAGTAATATGTAATTACTGTACAGCTGATCGCGGCGCGTGGTCAAGTTCTGATTGCAGTGGTCAATGGTTGAAGGAAATTTTTAGAAATAACAAGTTACGTTTTCGTTTCAATACACACGGCGGTAACACTGTCAAGCCTAGTGGTAACTTAACGCACCGCCAGGTTTAACATTCAGCACGTTGGGAAGGCGTAGACTTTATCTGGCTCAGGATTAAGACAAGTGGTCGGCACTTGCAGACGACGCATTGAACGTTCGGGATGCATAAAATGTGGGAAATTTCCTGACCGACTGTGGAACTGTTAGCTTCTCAACACGGACTCCACTCAACGGAGTTTGTTAGAAGAATCGTAAACACTCGACATCATCAACATGCACACACGCTGTACAAGAAGTGTTGTGGAAGGTTATGTATGAACTGTAAGCCAGCAAAAGATCCGTCATGGAAGTAAAATATAAAAATAATAAGAGCAAGAAAAGGAGGAGGAGGATAAGCTCTTCCTCTTTTCCAAAACGTCCAGACTGACCCTCGGGTCAGCCCGGCTTCCAATTCAAGAGGTAACGGTCACTCTTTGTTGGGGTGTCAAGTGGCGAGGGATTTAGACCCGCCACTGACCTCGAACTAGTGCCAAAACTAAGAATCAGAGGAGCTATATCTCCATTCCCCCTGTATGCCTTCGTTTAATGTTTACCTCCACTGGCAATTCCATGTACAATGAATAATAAACACAATCTTAAACAACACAACTACCTTCTTATGTAAAATGTTACGTGTTTCGACCCATAGGGATCATCATAGGGCATGAATAAGTAAACAGAAAAGTGGTGCAATACTTTTTGTTGACATTGTGATGAAGCAGACCGCTTTGTTACAACGTTACCCACTTCAGTTTCACTATTATATAACAATCAACCAAACACACCTTAATTGTGAAACAAAACTTGAGTGTGCCTGCATTATTATGTGACAGCGTATGTTATAATATTAAAAGTACATTTTCAGAAATCATGTTTAAGGTTATTATAAAATAAATAAAATTTCTTGTAGTTTTTAATTTACTGTAATAAGAATTCACCAGCCTCCTTCGCTTTAGGTTATTTGTTTCTGTTTCCCATACCCAATAGTCTAATAGTCCCTTTTGCTTGGCGTGTACAATAGGTGAGCCAGTCTTGCACTGATACTGTGAATTTGATTGTTTACTGACGACTGTACTGGGAAATATTTTAATATTTTTGTATAAAATTTTATGTAGCCTTCTTATTTGCCTTCTTTATGAATGGTTTAATTGGCTTTGTTGACACTTGATTTTACTTCTTATTCGCAGACGTTTTTAGAAATTGTGTTGCAAGGGTTTGTGCTCTAATGTGCGATGCTCTTTGTGCGTGCTGTTTGTGCTTGCGCGGGGGGGGGGGGGGGACAAAAGCCCAAAACAAAAACCCGGGGGGTTCATCAAAAGATACTGTAAAACAAAAAAAAAAAATTAA